>Ga0180007_10000027_pt1 | contig 279469 bp, 268 predicted proteins | sample MM_PC_MetaG_FD_121122 | JGI IMG/M metagenome (GOLD analysis project Ga0180007, IMG submission 121122) | Groundwater microbial communities from the Aspo Hard Rock Laboratory (HRL) deep subsurface site, Sweden - MM_PC_MetaG | ecosystem: Environmental > Aquatic > Deep subsurface > Groundwater... | reverse complement strand
GGGCTGCTGAAATACTTGTGAGGGATAGGTCTTTCACATACAGAAACAAGATTACAGCATGTGAAAGGAATAAGCCGGGGTAATTATCGCGAATTCAGCCGCGAGTTTTCGCGACCGGCTTCATGAATCGAACCTGAGCGGCCCACCCGGCCCTGTTCCCCGCCCGCAGGGGGGGGGCGGGGCGGGCGGGTCCGTTTCCGGCCCAGCGTGCCGGGGGAATATCCATGGAAATCAAAATTTCAGGCCTGTCCAAGCACTATGTGTCCGGGGGCAAGACCATTAAGGCCCTGGACGAGGTGGACCTGATCATCCCGGCCCAGGGAATTTTCACCCTGCTCGGCCCCAGCGGCTGCGGCAAGACCACGCTGCTGCGCTCCATCGTGGGCCTGGAGCATCCGGACCGGGGCGAGATCGCCATCGGCGGCGAGGTGGTCTGGTCCCAGGACAAGGGTATCTACGTGCCCACCGAGCGCCGTGGTCTGGGCATGGTGTTCCAGACCTACGCCATCTGGCCGCACATGACCGTGTTCGACAACGTGGCCTACCCCCTGGTCACCCGCAAGGTGCCCCGGGCCGAGGTGCGCGAGCGAGTGGCCCGCACCCTGCGATTCGTGCAGCTGGAAGGCTTCGAGAGCCGCCCCGCCACCCGGCTGTCCGGTGGCCAACAGCAGCGGGTGGCCCTGGCCCGCGCCCTGGTGGCCGAGCCCAAGGTCATTCTCTTTGACGAGCCCCTGTCCAACCTGGACGCCAAGCTGCGCGAGGAGACCCGCAAGGAGTTGCGCACCTTCCTCAGTGAGCTTTCCATCACCGCCGTCTACGTGACCCACGATCGCATCGAGGCCCTGGCCTTGTCCGATACCATTGCGGTCATGAACCAGGGCCGGATCATCGAGATCGGCTCGCCCGAGAAGATTTACTTCGATGCCGAGCACAGCTTCGTGGCCGACTTCATCGGCCGGGCCAACCTGCTGCCCGCCACCGTGGTTGCCCAGGAAGAGGGTCGTACCCTGGTGGATTCGCCCTTGGGCCGGGTGGCCTGCAAAGCCCGTCCGGCGCTCAAGCCTGGCGACGCGGTCACCCTCTGCTTTAGGCCCGAATTCATCCGCCTGGAGCCGGGCGAGCCCGGCCCGAGCCACAACAGTTTCCCCGGCCGGGTGGAGAGCCTGGTGTTCATCGGCGAGGCCTTCGAGGGCGAGGTCAAGGCCGGAGAGGCCCTGCTCTTCGTCAAGGCACCGCCGGACCTGAGCCTGCGTCAGGGCGACGCGGTGAGTGTGGTCCTGGACCCGAAACACTGCATGCTCCTGGCAGTGTAGGGGGGCGCCTGTCATGTCTTCTCAAAACCGCCCGATCCTTACCTGGAGTCTGATCACCGTGGTGGGCCTGCTCACGGTCTGCCCGGTGGTCATGTTGTTGTTCGGCAGCTTCTCCGAGGGCCTGGGGGCCTTTGGCACCTTTACCCTAGACAAGTATATCTCGGCCTACGGCGACCCGGACTTGCTCGAAATCGTGGGCAACACCCTGGTGTTCGTGCTGGGATCTTCCTTCCTGGCAACGTTCCTGGCCCTGTTTTTGGCCTACCTGAACACCCGTACCGACATCCCGTTCAAGGTTCTCTTCCGCATCATTTCCATCATCCCCATGATGGTGCCGCACATCCTGTTCTCGGTGAGCTGGGCGTTGTTGCTCAATCCTTCCAACGGCATTCTGAACCTCTTTTTCCGTCAGGTGCTAGGGTTCGAGCACTCGCCTTTCAACATTTACTCCCTGTGGGGCATGATCATGGTGGAGGGGCTGTTGGACCTGCCCATCGCCTACCTCATCCTGGCCCCGGCCCTGGCCTCTTTCGACGTGAGTCTGGAGGAGTCCTCCAAGGTCTGCGGGGCCAGCACCTGGCACACCCTGACCCGGGTGACACTGCCCGTGCTGCGGCCGGCCATCCTGGCCGCCTTCATCCTGTCCCTGGTGCGCAGCTTGGCGTCCTTCGCCGTACCTTCGGTGCTGGGTATGCCCGGCCGTATCTATGTGCTGGCCACCCACATCTACCGGTCCATCGCCACGGGGTTCGTGGCGGACTTCGGCGCGGCCGCGGCCATCGGCATGAGCGTGCTGGTCACCTCGGTGAGCCTGATCTATGTGTATCGCTATCTCACCGCCGAGAGCGGGAAGTTCGTGACTATTTCCAGCCGGGGTTGGAAGCCCTCGGTCGTCAGCCTGGGCCGGGCCCGCGGGCCGATGTTCGGCGTGGTCGGGTTGCTGTCTTTCATCCTCATCGTGCTGCCGGTGCTGGTGTTGATCTACACCTCGCTCACCCCGTACTCCATGGTGCCCAGCGCCCGGGCCTTCTCCATGATGGGCCTGAAGCACTGGCAAGAGGTGCTGCGCGATCCTATCTCACTGCTTTCCCTGAAGAACAGCCTGATGCTGGGAGTGGGCGGCGCGACCCTGGGCATGGCCCTGTCCGTGCTGGTGGCCTACGTGGTGGTCAAGGTGCGCAGCGCGGCCTCGGGCGCGCTGGAGACCCTGACCTTCCTGTCCTTTTCCTTCCCGGGCATCGTCATCGGCGTGGGCTTCATGTGGTTCTTCGTGCGCACCCCGCTGTACGCCACCATCTGGGCCCTGCTCATCGGCTACATTGCCACCTACCTGCCCTACGGGGTGCGGCCCCTGGCCAGCGCCTTCGTGCAGGTGCATGCCCACCTGGAGGAATCCTCCCTGGTGTGCGGCGCCGGGCCGGTGACGACCATGCGCCGCATTGTCATCCCGCTCCTGGTGCCGGGCATGGTCTCGGCCTGGATCCTCATGGCCACCATGTTCGTGCGCGAGCTGACCCTGTCGGTGGTGCTCTCCCGACCGGGCACCGAGGTTCTGGCCGTGCAGATCCTGCGCTTCGCCGAAGACGGCTTGTGGGGCAAGCTCTCGGCGCTGGGGCTGATCATGATCGCCATCTCCACCAGCTTGGTGATCCTGGCCACCCTGGTGGGGGCGAGGTTCAAGCCTGCGGAGGAGGGAGGCTAGGCCGGTGCGGCCGTGCTTCCTTAAGAATGATCTCTGGTGGATGGGCGATGGCAGGTGTCTGCGAATCAAGGGCAGGTCGACAAGATGGTTGGTTGTGACTGTTTAATGTCTGCAATAGCCTTAAATGGCTGCATATAATGGCAGCAATAGTCTGGTTGGTTTCCTGCTAAGGGACTAAAAAAGCCCTTGGGCGCAGGCTGTGCGGGTTCACGTGCCGCCTGGGCCAGCACAGTAAGAAACGGGGATTACGGAGAGAGCCTACCGGCTCGCCGTGATTCCCTTTTGTTGTTTGTGGGAGAGTTGTTCTTCTTTGCTGGCATGCGCCTGTTGCCATGGTAAATTGACAAGAACTTGTTAGGGGCTTTTTGGGGCCCGCGCCCTCTGGATGCACTCCAGGGTGTCCCGGAACTCGGCTTGGCGGTCAGGCGGCGCTAGGCGCAAGGCCTCAGCGGCCAGGCCCTCGGCCTGATCCAGGCGCTGGCGTCGGCTGTAGAGCAGCCAGGCCAGGTTGTTGCGCGGCTCAGGATCCAAGGGCAGGTCGAGCATGGCTTGGTTATAGGCCTTCTCGGCCTCTTCCATCTTGCCCATGCCGAACAGGACGTTGCCAGCGTAGAGGTGAGCCAGGGGTTCCTGGTCCATGGCCAATTCATATTCGTGCAGGGCCCCGGGCAGGTCGCCGCTGGACTCGTAGGCCAGCCCCAGCTTGAGGTGCTCGGCCGGGCTCAGGGGGTCCTGGTGCATGGTGATTCGGGGCAGGGCACACGCGGTCAGGCCCCAGGCCAGGCAAAGGGCCAGGCACAGGGCCGCTTGTCGGAGCAGGATGCGGTTCATGGGGTCTTGCCCTCCACCAGGAGCGTCCAGCTGTCGGCCCGCTCCCAGGTTCGTAAAAATTCGCCCCAGGGTAGGAGCGCATGCTCTCTGCGGCCGGTATTGACGATGGGCCCCTGCGGCGAATAGCCCACCACCACAAGAAAATGGTAGGTGCTCACCGGGCCCAGACCCAGGTCCAGCATGAGCACCAGGGGCTGGCCCGTGTCCACGCTGCGCACGAGGTCCTCGACGGTTCCCCGCCAAAAGCGGGAGGAAAGGCCTCTTCCTCGGGGATACAGGGCCAAGTCAAGGCTCACCGAGCCGCGCAGTTCGGGCCGAAACACCGCTTGGGCGATCTCATCGGGAGTGACCGGATCGCCCAGATAGTTGAGCACCCCGGCCAGGGAGGCCGGGCCGCACTGAAAAACCTCCTGGGCATGGAAGGGTACGTCCGGAATGGTCCTGCTGGTCACTGGCGGGGTGAAGCCCCGGGGCAGGCCCACGGCGCAGGAGGATAAAGCCAAAGACAAAAGAACGGCCAGGACTGCCCGCAGGCGGAAGTTCGGACAATCCTGGCGAAGAAGTGGGTTCATAGTTGTCTCGATCGGCTGTCGGGCTCTGTTTACGTCATCTTCATGATGACCAGGGTCAGAATCACGATGACCAAGATGGCGATGACCAAGCCTAAGGCTCCGCTGCCTGCGTCCAGGGACCCGAGCTGGGTGGCCAGGCTGTGCAATTCCCCATCCGAGAGCAGGCCAAGGCGGGCGTTGATCTCATCCTTGGAATAGCCCAGGGTGGCCAGCCGTTCCTTGACCATTTTGCTTTCCAGGGTGTTCTGCACGGAGGTCATGTCCTGGGCGCGCAATTCCACCGAACTGCTCTGGGATGAGGGAACGAAGCTGGCATCCACATTGGGGACAAAGGACATCATGCTCATGATCAGGACCAGGAACAAGGTGATGCGTTGTAAAAGATGGTTACCGATGAAGGTATTCATGTCTTCCTCCTAAAATTGGTAAAAGGATAGGGCCGGAAAATCCGGCAGTCTCCGCCACTCTGGAGAAGGCCTCGCAAAAATCCGGCCGCGCTGGCCTGGTCTGGACATTCGGAGCCGGAGTCCGGGCGAGGCCCAGGACTCAAGCTCCGTCCTCTAGAACCTTCCGGTCAGGAGCAGGACCACGAGGATGATCAAAATGAGCCCGCCGATGCCGCAGGGGCGATATCCCCACGACCGGCTATGCGGCCACACCGGGATGACCCCCACCAGAAATAGAATCAATAAGATGATGAGAATTGTTCCTAACATTTTCGTACTCCTTTGCCGTGATGTGCGTTGAACCTTGACTGGCTTGGGCCGAAGTCGGCTGGAGCCGTCGTGCTAGTTGGCTCCCGTGACGGTCATGTTGTTGACCACCTGCTTGACGCCGCGCACATCGTCCACCAGCTTGGTTGACAGTTCCTTCTCTGCACTGTTTTTGGCCGTGCCGCCCAACGTGACCACGCCGTCCTTGGTCGAGACCTTGGTGTTGAGGGCGCTGGTCGAGCGGTGGTACAGCAGAGTCGTTATGACCAGGGCTGTGACCGAAGCGTCGTCAATCGAATCGCCCAGGGCGCCCATTTTTTCGCGAAAGATGGTTTCACCGGACTTCACGGGGACGCCGGACACGGTCATCTCGTTCTTGACGTCTTTGACGCCCTCTACATCCCTGGCGTATTCGGTCACCAAGTCCATTTGCGCCGAGCTGCTGGCTTCGCCGCGCAGGGTGACGATTCCCTTGTTGGCCAGGACCTCGGTCTTGGACGCACTCACGCTTCGATGAAACAGGAGGGCTGTCTTGACCTTGGTGATGAGCCAGGCGTCCGAGTATGGCTCCGGGGACTTGCCTTTTATCTTCAGCCTGTTGTCAATACTCTTGACTCCCGGCAGACTGGCTACGGTCTCTTGGGCCAAGGTTCTCGATGCGTCGTCGGAAACAGTCCCGCTCAAGGTGACGTCGCCATCCCTGGACTGGATCTTGATGTCATCAGCAGTGAGGTATTTCTTGAACACGTAGGACTGCTTGGCCGCCGACTCGATGCGGTCATCCGTTTCGGATGCGTACAGTCGGCCGCCCAGCAGGACCAGGGATGCAACGGCTACGATCAGCGCCCAGCGAAAACATGTTTTTATCATGACATCAGACCTTCTTCTTTGATGTGACAGCGTGTTCCCCCTCCAGTTTCTCGAAGCAAACGCCCCGAGCTTTGGCCGAGAATTCATGGGGGTATTGGAAATAGTATCCGATGAACGTGTCGAAGGGACTCTTCTTGGCGAGAAAACACGGCAATAGACAGACTATTCCATGTTAACAACAATACACATTCTTGCCATCCGGAGGCAAGCGATAACTCGTGTTTGGGCAACGGCTCCATGCGCCCTCGGTCGAGAATACGAACTATTGGCCGGTATGCGCTGTGAAAGAGGTACGTGAGCCGAAAGGCCCCCCCCTTGCGGATCAATCTAACAGGGCACTCTACTTGTAGCCTTGGTGATGCAGGTCTTTGGTTCCTCGCCGGAACCCTTTAGGCAAAGCAATTTTTCGGGGGCTCTTTTGCGGGGGGGGGGATGAGCACTGTGTGGGGGACATCCGGGCGGCGATGAGGAGGTTTTGTATTTCTCCTTGGTGGTCAGGCTCATGCTGTTTCCGGTTGGAAACGGCATGAGCCTGGATTCGACGGCGTCCACAGTACACGTCCTCGAAGGGCCTATTGACTAGGATGAAGAGGAGGGTTCAGCCCCTGCAGGGATCGATTTCTCTCAAAGGGCTGAGCTGTCTTTCGATGCCCGCCTCCAGCGCTTCCAGAATCTATGTGATCGCTCAGCAAGAGCAGGCATGACATGCTTGCCCATCGTTCTTCTCGGTACCATCGAGCAGTTCGATCAGATTGTGCGTCGTAAGACGCACGATGTTGTGGCATTCGTCCATCTGCTCTTGTTCACCGAAGCGATCCCGCAGGGTCTGGCAATGGGTGGTGCCGTGGCGCTGGATGAAGGTCTTGCGCGCCGTCGCGGCAAGATCAGCGGCCTGATCCCAGTTTTGCCCGGGTTCCCGCCGACCGTGCAAATGCCCAATGGCGATGAGCGCTCCGCATAGGGCTCCACAGGTTTCCTGATGACACCTGCCGAACCCGCCGCCGAATGCGGTGGCGCAGGCCACGCTTTCCCCGGCGTCCTCTCCCAGCGATTCCAGTACCGCCTTGGCCACGGCCTCGACGCAGTGATAATCCTTCCCGAACAGTTCCCCGGCCCGTTTTGCAACTTCTTGAGGGGTGGTGCGATTCATCTTCATGGTGTGTCCTCCTTGGGTTGATGGAATCGTTTCAATCTATTATTTAAGTTAAAGATCGTATCAAGCGATTAATTCCGATGGACCCCATCGCCCCCGGCGATGGGGAAGCACCATTGGGACATTGAGGGAGGACGGCAATGGAACTGCGCCAGTTGAAGACCTTTCGGGCGGTGGCCGAGCGGGGCAGCTTTACCCGGGCGGCCGAGGATTTGTTTCTGGCCCAATCGTCGGTCTCGGCCCAGATCAGGACCCTTGAGGAGGACCTTGACGTTCGGCTGTTCGACCGGCTGGGGCGGCGGGTGGTGCTGACCGAGGCCGGGGAGAAACTGCTGCATTTTTCCCGGCGCATGGAGCGGATGGCCGAGGAGATGCGTTCCGAACTCGGGGGGGCAGGGCAGTTGGATGGATCGTTGACCATCCGTACGCCCGAGACCATCGGGGCCGAATATATGCCCGATGTCATCGAGCGTTTTCATCTGGCACATCCCCGGGCCCAACTGAATTTCATCAACTGCGACGACGCGCAGCTTCGTGAGGAACTGGGATCGGGGCGGATCGATCTGGCGTTTCTGCTCATCGACGGGGTGCACTACGCCAATGTTGCGGTGGACACGCTTGGGGTTGTGCCGCTGGTGCTCGTGTCGTCCCCGGATCATCCGTTGGCCGCAATGCCAACGGTGGCCTCGCAGGACATGCAAGGGCAGATGCTGCTGCACCTGCGGGTGGATTGAAGCTACAGGCGTCAGTTCGAGCGGTCGCTCGGCGAAGAAGGAGTTGCGACGAGGTCCTTGATTTTTTCCAGCAGCAGGAGCCAGCGGCGGTGCCTGTTGAAGGGGTTGGGCATCGCGCTCTGTCCGGAGCGTGTGGTGGCCGCGGACCTGAAGGCGGGGCGGCTGAAACGACTGGACTGGGCCCAGGCCCCCACGGAAACCATGGTCCTGATGATCACTCATGTGGAGAAATGGCGCTCCCCCCTGCTGGAGGATTTCATGATCATGGCCCGCGAGGGCATCTGCCTGGAATGAACGGGGGCGTTCGGCGTCAGCGCGCCGGAGGGAAGGAGATGAGGGGCGCTGGGAGTTTCAGGTTGCTCCTGCAGCGCCCTTTGTTCATTGGGCCAGCCGCCCTGGATGGCCTGTCCGAATCCTGCCCTTGTGTTTCAGTCCCGCAAGCAAAGACGTGCAAAGCCCTGGGGAAGTTTTTCCCTCAGGGCTTTGCACGTCTGAAATCTGCGGAACGGGATTCTCCAGCTGAGCGGAAAATACGGCCTGCTGGGGGGCTAGATCGTTTCCTGGTCTCCATAGACATTACAGATGCAACACAAAAACGTGCCAGGCTCGGTGTCGGACAGGTTGCGCATACCGTGGGGCTCCATGCTTTCGGAGTAGACCCAGTCGCCGGGACCGCAGATCTTGGCATCCACGGGCATATCCGTGTCCGGATCAAAAGACAGGCATTCGAATTGTCCGCTGACGATGCACAGGGTTTGCAGATAAAAGTGGTTGTGCACCGGGATAATGCCGCCGGGTTCCACGGTGAAATGCCGTAGCCCGTATTCGGGCTGTCCGCCCGCGTCGCGCCCGACCTTGGAAAGCCAGCGCACGGTCACGCCCTGCACCATGCGCATCTCTCCTTTGTAGGGAAACTTGTCGATGCGCAGGCCTTCGACGTCCATCACGTTTTTGGCGATCATGGTCCGCTCCTTTGAAAGGGTGGGTGATTTTACGATCCAGCGTAGAGCATCTTGCCGTTGTTGCAAAGCTTTTGGAATGGAAACAGGGTCGCAGCATGACTGCCGCGGCCCTGCCAGGATTGGGAGGAAGAGAGACTCAGCGCAGGCCGTAGGCTGGGCGCAACTGTTCCTCGCTGGGGATCTGGTAGTAGACTTCGCCTCGCGGCCCTTTCCACTGATTGTGGCCCACGCGGGTCAGCTGCACCGGTGTTTTGGAACCATTGGGGTTGCGGATGACCACGACCACGGTTTCCGGTTGTGTCTCTCTGGGTGATTTGTCCTCCGTCACCGGCGTGGGGGCAACCACGACCGGGACGGGTTGGACCACCACGGGATGCCGCCAGTGGGGGCGGGCGCACCCCGTGGTGAAGATCATGGCCGCTGGCAACAGGACCAGGGCGAGTCCAAGGAGTCGTTGTTTCATTGCGAGCCTCCCTGGCTACAGATCCTGGCCGGAGGCACCCAGGCCGTAGTAGGGTTGGAGCTGCGTCTGGTCGGGCAGCGTGGCGTAGATCTCGCCCTTGGGCCCCAGCCAGCCGTCGGGCACGCGTCTCAAGGTCACGGGGGTACGCGAGCCGTTGGGGTTTTCGATGATCACGGTGATTTGGTCCGGCAGGCCGGTGGCGGGGGCTGCCTGCATCTGCGGGGCCGGGGCGGGTTGCACCACGAGCGGCGATGGAACCACGACATAGCCCGGGGGCGAGGCCAGATAGTAGACCCCGCTGTGGACGTAATAGGTGGCGCCGGCCACGACCACCATGGAGTGTCCCGGCGGCAGGATGGGGATCATCGCGCCCATGGGGGCGGCCACCACTGCATAGCCGTGGGATCCTCTGTGATAGAAGATACCCCCACCATAGAAATAGCGCACTCCTCCAACCATGATCGTCAGGCAGTTGCCGGGCAGCGCGGCCCGGTATCCCGGCCCAGGGTGGTGCTCCATGTGTCCCGCTTTGCGAGGTCCGGGCTGGGCCAGGGCCTGTGCCGGGATCAGGACGCCACAGGCCAGCAACAGCGCCAGCGAGGCCAGGGCCCAGGAACAGGTTTGATTCAGTCTTCCGTTGCTCATGGCGAGTCTCCTTTGATAGGCGGCAAGGCCTGGTTTTCGCCTGCCTTATCAAGAACAACGGTGGTGTGCACCAAACCCTGCGCCCGGAGAAGGTAAAGAATCATGAAGCGGGAGGGGCTGCGGCGAATGACCGCAGTCCTGAATGATCGATCGGAAGGCTTGGCTTTTCAGGCCGCAAGGAAACCTGCCTTTAACAGCAAGCTCGTTGCGATTGTCGGGAGGCACTGCACCTGCTGGGCGGGATCAACTCATTTGGGCTTCAGGACGGCAATCATCCCGCTGACGTACAGATCGTCGGCGGTGAATGCCTGCAGCTCAGGGGCAAAGACCGTCGTCATCCATGCAAAGCGATAGTCCGTCACCCTTTTGTAGAAGCTCAACTCCCAGCGTTCGGTCCTGGACAGGAGTTCATCAAACTCCAGGGTTCGCTTGCGGTTCAAGCCTGGATAAGGATCTGCAGTTTTGTCGTAGCAGAAATACTCGGCGACGATGTCGTCCGCGAAGAGGTTCTGCACATAGGGGATGTTGATCTTGCGGTATTGGTGAGAACCCATGGGCGAGCGGTAGATGGGATTGAATTTGATGAACAGCGAGCCATTGTCGTCAATGATGGAACGGCATCTGTTTAAGATCAGGCCCGGGTCATCGAAATGCTCGAAGCTGTTGAACGAGGAGATGAGCTCAAAGGTCCGGCCTTGGAAATCATGGCGATGCAGATCGCCCAGGATGAATTGCATGTCCTCCTTGTCGCCGCAGCGTTCCTGCCACACTTTTTGGCATCCGGCGAACAGATCGATTCCAGCGCAACGAAGAGCGTTCCTGCTGTAGGCTTCACTGATGTTGTACCCCCGGCCACAGCCGATATCCAGATAGCGGCAGCCTTCGACCCGGGTCTGTGTCAGACGCTCGATCAGGTCGAGGTTCTCACCTGCCCTGGTCTGCAAGGCCTCATCCGAGATGATGGGGATGCTGCCCTGCACCTGGGCCGCATGCACAGGGGCGAAGATGTCGTTCAGTCTGGCGAGAAAGGCGATGTCCCTGCTCAGGGTGATGGCTGAATCACGCTCCACCATGGCCTGGCGGATCTGGGCAATCGTTTCGATGTTGGCGTTGAACTGATCCGGGAGCAATGAGCACAGTCTTTGCTGATGGCTGTCCTGTGCATGGTCCCGAGTGGCTTCTGCTGACATGATGTTATTCGGGCCGGGTTGGTTTCTTTATCAACACGTAGTCCTGCATGTTCTCGCTGTTGCTGTTGCGACCACACCAGCCGCCATAGAGAATCTCGGTGATGTCCAGGCCGCAGCCTGTGAACAATCGGCGTACAAAGCCCTCGTCATAGCCCACGCAGTCCAGGGGATCTTCGGGGTTTTCGGTGTGGAACAAGCCGAATTTATGGAAGGTCGGTCCTTGGCCCGTGCGTTTCTGTTGGGCGAGGGCGTCCTCGTTCAGCAGGAAGAAGGTGATCAGGGCCTGGCCCCCGGGGCGCAGGACACGGGAAATCTCGGAGGAATAGTTCAGGATCTGATCCGGGTACATGTGTGTGAACACGGACCGCAAGATGACCACGTCGAACAGCTCGTCCCTGAAGGGGAAGACGTATTCCGAGGCCTTGGTCTGCGAGAAGGGGTTGTAGGTGTCGTTGTGCACGTCGCTGATGCTGAAATGAAAATGCGGATAGTGTGGGGCGATGTGCTCATTGCACCATTCAATGCCGAAAGGGTAGGTGTCGAAACCATGATATTCGCCTGGCGGCTTCAGGTAGTCCGTCAGACCGACGGCCACCCGCCCGGCCCCGCAGCCCACGTCCAGGACCTTGTGCTGGGGCATGAGGCCGAACCTGTCCCTGAAGAAGCGGAAGATTTCTTCCCCAACGGCCAGATAGTCCCCGCCGCCGAACTGGATATTCAGGTCCTCGGGTGGGACCATGGTGCGTTTGTCGATGGGCATGCCTCTCCTCGCTTCACGGGGGGCAGAAATAACCGCCCTGGTGAGAAATAGCAACTTTCGTTCCGGTCAGGGCATGGCGGCTGCAGGAGGTCGGCGCCACTGCATCAGCATGGCGGCGGAATAGAAAAACGGGCCCCGGCATCTCTGCCGGGGCCCGTTGCTGTGTCAGTCGTAGGGGAAGGCTTTAGTCGTCCACGCGCACGAAGCGCACCATCCTGCGGCTGTCGCGGGCATCGGTCATGTCCACGAAGTGGGTGGAGCAGGAGATGCACGGGTCGTAGGCGCGCACCAGCATGCTGGTCTTTAGCTCGATGCTGGCCTCGTCCTCGTCCACCAGGGTCGGCACCAGGGCGTCGAGGTCCTTCTGAATATTGGCGTGGTTCTGGTTGGTGGGGATCACGCAGTCGGCATTCACGACCCGACCACGGTCGTCGTATTCGTACGCGTGGAACAGGATGCCGCGGGGCACTTCCACCGCGCCGACGCCCTTGCCTGCACGGGGGATGATGTGCGGCTCAGCCTCGATCTTGATGCCCGAAGCCAGCAGTTCATCGATGAGCCGGATGGAGTCCTCCACCGAGTGGGCGCATTCCACCAGCTGGGCCAGGTTGTTGTAGTACGGGTTGTGGCAGGGGGCCTTGAGGCCCAGCTTGCGGGCCAGGCCCTTGGCCAGGGGCGAAAGGCGCTTGTGGTTCAGGTTGAAGCGTGCCAGGGCCCCGACCATCAGCGATTCACCCTTGTTCTTGGTCCACTTGGCCGTGGACTGGGCCACCATGTATTCGTTGGTGATGTCCTTGTAGTAGATGCTGGGCCGGGTCTGGTCCATGGTGGAGCCCACCTCGCCCCAGTACATGGCGTATTCCACCGGGGAGACCAGGGCCACGTATTCAGTCTCGCGCGTGAAATTCGGCAGCTTGTGTGCCACAGAGGCGAACAGGTCCGAGGCCGCCTCCAGGGCTGGGATGGAGGCTTCGAGATTCTTTTTCATCTCGCGGAGCTCAATCTCGGTGGGCACCTTGGTGAACCCGCCGGGAATCAGACGTTGCGGATGGGTGGTCCGGCCGGTGGTGGCCCGGGAGAATTCATTGGCCATGCGATGCAGGCCGATCAGGTTCAGCAGTTCCTTCTTGTGAGTCTGGGCCAGGGGAATCACCGAGCCCACGCCCATCAGGTCCGGCAGGGCCAGATAGGCCACATGCAGCAGATGGCTTTGCAGGTTTTCGCCATGCAGGGCCAGCTTGCGCAGGCGCACGGTCTGGTCCGAGACCATGATGCCCATGGCGTCCTCGGTGGTCTGAATGGAGCACAGCTGATGACCGATGGAGCAGATGCCGCAGATGCGCGAGACGATCTGGTGGATCTGGTTGAAGCTCTTGCCCAGGATCATGGCCTCGAAGAAGCGCGGGGCCTCGGGGACCTCCCAGCGGCAGGCCTTGACCTTGTTCTTGGCATCGATCTCCACGATGATATTGCCGTGGCCTTCCACACGCGAGATGTGTCTGACCTCGACCTTCTTGCCCGTGGCCAGGACGACCGGCTCGGTCTTTTTGGCCGGGGCCTTGGCGGTGGCTTTCTTGGCGCTCATGTGTCGACTCCTCGAAATCCTAGAGGGGGGCGTTGGTGTAGCCCAGGTACATGCGCATCAGGTCCTGGACCTGGATGCGCGAAAAACCGGCTTGGTCTTCCATGACGTAACGGGCGGCGTCCAGGTTGGCGTCCGGCGCCAGGCCCCGGCAGCCCCAGCAATGGGCGCCTTCGGACACGCAGCAGGCGCCGCAGCCGCCGCGGGTGATGATGCCCAGGCAGAGTTTGCCCTGTTCATAGCGGCAGACGTTACCGGCGGCCTTGCATTCCACGCACACCGGATAATCGGGCAGCGTGGGGGGCTTGCCGAGCAGGAGTTCCTTGGTCACACGCAGGAATTCATCGCCGTTGATGGGGCAGCCGGGGATCTCGGCGTCCACATGCACCACGGCCTTGGCCGGGCGGGCGGCGTATGTGGGATAGGCCCGTGCCATGTCGCCATAGACCAGTTCGCGCACCTCCATCTCGTTCATGAAGTTCTTCATGCAGTTCACGCCGCCGATGGCCGCGCAAGCGCCCAGCGCGATGACCAGCTTGGCCTTGGAACGGATCTCCTTCAAGCGCACCTCATCCTCGGGGCGGGTGATGGAGCCTTCGATGAAGGCAATATCGTAGTCGTCGGAGGCCTCGGTCATGACTTCCCGGAAGTTGACCAGTTCCACATGCTCCAGCAGGTCGAGCAGCTTCTCTTCCAGGTTGGCCACCTGGAGTTGGTCGCCTTCGCAGCCTGCGAAATCGAAAAAGGCGATTTTTGGTTTGGGGGCCATTCTTCCTCCCATGCCCTACAGGGCTTCCTTGAGTAGATCGATGTCCGTGTAGCGGAACACTGGCCCTTCAATGCAGGCACTGATGCCATTGATCTGGCAGTGACCACATTTTCCCAGGCCGCATTTCATCTTGCGTTCCAGGGAGACGTAAATCCTGTCCGGCGAGATGCACTGGTCGCTGACGCAGCTGCCGATGACGAATTTGTACATCACGGGCGGTCCGACCATGGCCACGTGGGTGTTTTCCACATCCAGCTCCACCTTGGGCAACAGGGTGGTGATCACGCCCACGTTGCCCGACCAGGAACCGTTGGGGCAGTCCACTGTCTCCAGGACTTCCACGTCGTCGCGCTTGGCCAGATTTTCGATCTCCGTGACGAAGATGCGTTCCTCGGGCGAGCGGCAGCCGATCATGACGATGATCCGCCCGAACTCGTCGCGGTGGCGCAGCTGGTAGCGCAGCAAGCTGCGCAGGGGGATGTAGCCCAGGCCTCCGGCGATGAAGAGGGTGTCCTTGCCTACGAATTCTTGCACCGGGAAGGACGAGCCGAAGGGGCCGCGGATGCCCACTTTGTCGCCGGGTTCCAGGTTGTGCAGGGCGGTGGTCACGGCGCCGATGCGGCGCACGGCGATCTCAAACGAGTTGCTGCCGACCCTGGGGCGGGAGCTGATGGAGAACGGGGCCTCGCCCACGCCGTAGACCGAGACCTGGATGAACTGGCCGGGTTTGTGGGCCAGGGGGCGTCCGTTGTCCTGGCTGAATTCGAACAGGGTCACGTATTCAGACAGGGATTCTTTGCGCTTCAAGGTCGCGGCACGGGGGGCGTAGGGTGTGAATTCCTTCAGCGAGGTCATCGGGCGGCCTCCTCCGACAACTGGTTGTAAACGGCCAGAGGGTTGGCGATGCGCGCGGTGCAAGCCTTGATGCAGCGTCCGCAGCCCACGCAGCCCAACTCTCCGATGAGGTCATAGATGTACTTGCCCTTGCGGAAATAGCGGTGCCGATAGCGTTCGGCGGCGCGGGCGCGGAAGTTGTGGCCCCCCGCCACCAGGGCGAAGGAGGGCAGCATGCAGGCGTCCCATTCGCGCCAGCGGCGCCCCTTTTTCAGGGTCTCGTCCACTTCTTCCTTGATGTCGAAGCAGTAGCAGGTGGGGCAGACCAGGTTGCACGACCCGCAGGCCAGGCACATGGAGGAGCGTTCGCGCCAGATGGGGCTGTTCCAGGACTTGGCCAGGATCGCCGGGAGTTCCTCCCAGGGCACAGCCAGGCTGGACAGATCGCTGGACGAGCGGATCTTTTCGCGCTGGCGTCTGGCGGCATCGTGCTGCGGTACCGAGGCGCTGGGCAGTTCGCCCCCGGCCATGAGCAGGTCCTCACCGGTCTTGGAGCCGACTTCCACGAAGAAGGTCGCCGGGCCGATACGGGTCCAGAACAGGTCGTACCCGATGTCCGAACGCCCGGCGCCCATGCTGGGCCAGAAGGCATTCTCGGCAACACGCATGGGCTCCATGGCGAAGATCACCGTGTTCTCACGGCGTTTCAGGTAGTTGCGGTCCGGGCTTCCGGCTTCCATCAGCTGATCCATCTGGGCGATGGCGTTCAGGTCGTAGGGATGGACTCCGAAGAGCAGTTGCCGGGGGGCTTCGAACACGCCCTGGGCGGAATAGTCCGTGAGATCGAAGGTGACCAGGTCTTCTTTGGGAGGGAGCAGGTAGCGCTTGAGCGGGTTGACCGTGACATCATAGTCCCAGGCGATGACGGTGTCTTCGCTCAAGGGCTGGAAGTCATAGAGTCCGTTGCCGATGTTTACGGGAACATGGACCCCGTAGCGCCGTGCCCAGAGTTTGAGCAGTCCGGGGAGTTGCTCCTGGTAGACGATGAATGCAGCCATGTGTCCTCCACTGGATCCTTTGCGGCCCTGCCGGAAATTCCGGGCCTCACACCAAGGGTTGCGTGGGGGGGGGCTCAAAAGGAAAAAACGCTTGAAACATCAATAAGATGCTGTGGTTAAAGGCGCCTGGGAACAAGCGTCTGAGCACAGGGCCTATAATAGATGATTCCTTTTTGCAAGTAGGGGCGGAGTGGGGCAAGGCACGGTTCAGTAGGGTTTCGTGACGTTTTTGTAAGCTGTTGTGGGTTTGTTTTGCGTAATGGCACGTTGACGCGGGGGAATATTCATCAAATAGGAAAAATTATGATTATTCCTATGGGCGGGCGGTGCCGCCCAGGGCGCGGCGATTAGCCGTTGAACGCCCCGGAGCGGCGCAGGCGGTTCAGCTCGGCGCGCACGGCGGTGGTGCGTTGGCTGCTGCCGAGCTTGGATAACTCGGACGCCACGACCTGGCCGCTGGAGGAAAGCTTGAGCCGACGCATGAGTTTGCGGCGGATGGTCACGTTCTTACCCTGGAAAACCGCATTGGCGGGCACTTCCCAGGAGCAGATCAGGTGGTTGCGGTCTCTGCGCAGTTCGATGGTCATCTAGATTTCTCCTTGTCGTTTTTTCCCTGAGCGGCGTTGGATTGTAGGGTTTCATCGCCGCTGGGGTATGTTATGAAAAGCAATCCCCGTGCCAGAAATGATTTGAGGTTGTCGCTGGATGTGATGCTCGATTTGGACACTGTCATGCAGCCTCCTGATTAGTAATATATTTGAGGTAGTAGCCTATGCGCGGAGGTCCGGACGGTGCATTCCGCTCAACCAAGTGTTGATTTCACTGTGACACTGGGTGAAGGCCTGCACCACTCTGGGATCGTATCTCTGTCCGGAATATCGGACAATGTCCGCGGCGGCGGTCTTGAAGTCCATGGCGGGTTTGTAGGTCCGGGGCTGGAGCATGGCCGAGAGGCTGTCCGCCACGGCGATGATCCGTGCGCCTCTGGGAATGTCGCGTCCGCGAAGCCCACTGGGATAGCCCGTGCCGTCGTAGTTCTCATGGTGGTGCAGGATCACGTCCGCGATGCCTCCTGGCTGCCCCAGGACCTTGACCGGGCGCACGATCTGCTCTCCGATGACCGGATGGCGCTTGACCACCGCCCATTCCCTGGGGGTCAGGGGGCCCGGCTTGAAGAGGATGGTGTCGGGAATGCCGATCTTGCCGATGTCGTGCAGGTGTCCGGCGATGTGGATGGCCTCGGCCTCGCGCGGGCTGTAGCCCATGCGTAGGGCCAGAATCTGGCTGATCACGGCGACTTCTTCGGAGTGCTCGCAGGTGCAGGGGTCCTTGGCGTCCACGGCCATCCCCAGGGATTCGGCCAACTGGTGCAGGCTGATGGAGAGCGTGGAACATCCGATCTGCGAGGGGAGGGGGCAATGGGCAAGTGCCTGGGTGCTGCCAAAGGGTTTGAACATCATTCGTCCTTGTTCCGTCCGTTTTGCCGGACTGTTGCATGTGGTGTAGGCTGGGATTTAATGAAAATGATTTTCAAAGTCAATAGGCGGGATGGTCATCCGGGCGGAGCGGCCACTAAATGCTCCGCGGCGGGTCGTGGTACAAGGCATTTTGTTGATATTTCATTATAATGCTCAAGTATGATTCACTCTTTCTGTTTGACGTCTCTCTCTTGCGTGGTAAGTTTCTGGCAATGAACCGTGGGTACAATTTCGCTTGGGAGAGATGATGGGCAAGCATCTGTTGGTGACGGTGAGCGAGGATGGCAGTGCCTTGAAAGGCATTCAGTTCATCCAGGGATTTTTCGAGCACCGCGAGGCGTTGCATCTGACCCTGTTCTACACGGCCCCCAAGCCTCGCATGGTATGGATCGACGGAGAGTTTTTCGAAGCCATGAGCGAGTTCGATCATACGGTTCACCAGGTCCGGAAGGTGGGCCGCAAGTCGTTGGACGCTGCTCTGGCGCTCCTGGCCGAGTGTGGATTCTCGGATGGGCAGGTGAATTCCAGGCTGCGGTTGCGGGAGGTGTCCACGGCCAAGGACATCTTGGGCGAAGGGGAAAAAAAGCAGTACGACGCCATCGTCCTGGGACGCAGGGGGGCGCACCGTCTTCAGGAACTGGTGGAAGCCAGTGTGACCGAACAACTGCTGGACAGGCAACTGACCGTCCCCCTGTGGATCTGCCGTGAGCCCGCGCCTGGCCGTCGCAACGTGCTGCTCTGCCTGGATGGTTCAGAGGCCTCATTGCGCATGGTCGACCATGTGGGCTGCATGCTGGCCGATGAGCCGGTGCATGGTCTGAGCCTGCTGCACGTGTCCGGAAACGGTCTGTTTACTGCCGCCTCCACAGCGTCCATCTATGCCCAGGCCAGGGAAATCCTTGTGCAGAACGGGGTGGACGAGTCCAGGATCAACGAAGTCCATGTCGAGCCGGCTTCAGTTTCCGGGGCCATCATTGCCGAGGTCCGGGCCGGGAACTATGCTGTGGTGGCTACAGGGAGCGCGGGGCGGGGGCCGCTGGGCCGGGCCTTTCTGGGCTCGGTGGTGCGCGACCTTATGGCCCGTCTCACAGGCGCGGTGCTCTGGGTCAGTGCCTGACGGACGCCTCCGGGGCATGGACAAACAGGGCCTGGGCCCGCATACTCCCTGGAATGCAATGCCTCAGCCAAGGAGCATTGCCAAAGGAGCGTCACCAGATGGCATCAGTCTATTTCATCGGGGCCGGACCCGGGGACCCCGAACTGATCACGGTCAAGGGCCGCAGGCTCATCGGCGAGGCCGACCTCGTGCTGTATGCGGGCTCCTTGGTGCCGCCCGAGGTGGTGGCCTGCGCCCGGGCAGATGCACGGGTGGAGGATTCGTCGTCCATGACCCTGGAACAGACCCATGACCTGCTGGCCGAGACCGCCCGCGGGGGTGGCACGGCGGCCCGGGTGCATACCGGGGACCCCTCCCTCTACGGTGCCGTGCAGGAACAGGCGAGGCTCCTGAGTCGGGACGGAATCTCCTGGGAGATCGTGCCCGGAGTGACGGCCGCCTTTGCTGCCGCGGCCATGGCCGGAGAGTCGTTCACCGTGCCGGAACGGGTTCAGTCCTTGGTGCTGACACGGGCCGCGGGCCGCACCGTAGTGCCTGATGGCGAGGAACTGGCTGCCTTCGCGGCTCATGGCTGCTCCATCGCCATCTATCTGTCCACATCCCTGGCGCGGTCCGTCCAGGACCAGTTGCTGGGAGGAGGCCTACCCGAGGAGACTCCCGTGGTGGTCGTGCATCGTGCCGGCTGGCCCGATGGCGAGGTGCTGCGAACCTCAGTGGGAGCCCTGGCCCGGGACGTGGAACACAGGCAGTGGACCCGTCAGGCCGTGTTCCTGGTGCTTCCCGGGAATCGCGAGGCAGGGGCCCCTGCCTCAAAACTGTATGATGCAACCTTTGCCCATGGTTGGCGCGATAGCGAAGGCTGACATCTGGATTTCGGGCCTCCTCTGGACCCATTCCTCTCTAGTCTGATTTTTCGGACATAATCCTTTGCAAATTGTCGTTCGATCCTTATTCTGGGGGTACGGAACCTGCTTCCTGCGGGAATCCTGTGTCCAAGGGGTGCTGGAACGTTTTTTGTACGAGGGGTGCATCTAGGTCCTTGCCTCGGGGGCTGGGCCGCCGGAGAGGTTGAACCACCCATGATGAAGCACATGAAGAAACTGTTGTCCGCGTGTCTGGCCGTCGCAACGCTGTTGGCGTTGGTGCAGGCTGGCTGGGCCGCCGGTGGGGCCCAGGCCCCGGAGCAGGGAAAGGTTCCGTCGTCCCAGGCTCGGGCGAACATCCTGATTCTGAATTCCTACCATTACGGCTACCCCTGGTCCGACGAGATCGTGCAAGGGGTGCGCGAGGCGTTCAAGACCTCGCCGGGCATCGAGCTTCAGGTCGAGTACATGGACTTCAAGCGCTACGAACTGGCGCATCTGGCCCCGCTGCTGGTGGACCTTTATGCCCGCAAGTTCAGCGACAAGAGATTCGATCTGATCATGGTCTCGGACAACAACGCCTTCTCATTCATCAGGCAGTACGGGGACGCGCTGTTCCCAGGGCTGCCGGTGATCTTTTGCGGCGTGAACGACTTGGACCCCTCGGTCATCAAAGGTCTGAACATGACGGGCATCGTCGAGAACTTCGATGTGGCGGAGACCTTGGCTTTGGCCCTGAACCAGCATCCGGAGAAAAGGAAGCTGGTGGTCATCGGCGATCTCTCCAATACCGGTGTGGCGATCATGAACCAGGTCAAGCAGGCCGAGCCCAGGTTCGCCAATCAGCTCCGTTTCTCCTACTGGACCAAGTATGACCTGGACGAGATTATGACCCGGGCCGCGCAGGCCGGCGACGACACTTTTTTCTACTTCATCCCCTTCTACACCGAGATCAACGGTCGTTTCTATTCCGCACAACAGCTCCTGGAGCTTGTCTACCAGAGCACGGATGCCCCCCTGTATTCCAGTTGGGAGTTCCTGCTGGGGCATGGCATCGTGGGCGGCAAGCTGTTGTCGGGCATCGATCACGGGCGCCGCGCGGCGCAGATGGCCATGCGCATTCTCTCCGGGGAAAAGACCCAAGATATTCCCGTGGTGACCGAGGCCGAAACGCACTACCGCTTTGACTATGAGGTGCTGGTTTCACACGGCATCCCCGTGGAGCTGCTGCCCGAGGGCAGCACCCTGATCAATGAGCCCAAGGCCTTCTATGAATTGGACAAACAGGTCTTTTGGACGATCATGGTCAGTTTCGTGCTGCTTCTGGTGACCACGGTCTTTCTGTATCGTAACATCGTCCGTCGCCGGACCGTGGAGCAGCGCATGCAGGATCAGTTGTCTTTCCAGGAGATCCTGATGGATACCATCCCGCATCTGGTGTGCTGGAAGGACAGGGATCTGAACTACCTGGGGGCCAACCGCTATTTTATGGAATTTTTCGGGGTGGCCGATCCTGGAGGCAGGAGCATGGCGGGGCGTTCGGTGTCAGCCATGCACCGTGACTACACCGACTGGGCCAATCGCCTGGATCGGCAGGTGGTGCTTTCCGAGCAGCCCCTTTCGGGGATCAAGCGGAGCGTGCCCAACGCCGCGGGCGAATCCCGGCAGCTGGAGATCAAGAAGGTCCCCCTGCGCGACAAGAGTGGCCGGGTGGTGGGTTCGCTGACCACCGCTGAAGACGTGACCCGTGCTGCCAATCTGGAAAAGCAGTTGCTCCAGTCCCAGAAGATGGAGGCCATCGGCACCCTTGCAGGTGGAATCGCCCATGATTTCAATAATATTCTGACCTCGATCATCAACTCCACCGAACTGGCGCTGATGGATGTGGACTCCCAGTCTCCCGCTGGACATGATCTGGAGCGGTCCTTGAAGGCCGCCCAGCGCGGCAGCGCCCTGGTCAAGCAGATCCTGGCCTTTTCCCGGCCGTCCAAGGAAGGCTTTGCCTCCATCCGGATTCAGGGCGTCGTGAGTGAGGCCATGGGGTTGCTGCGGGCCTCGCTGCCCCGCAACATCCAGGTGGCGACCCAGGTGGCCGAGGATCTGCCCCTGTGTGTGGCTGACCCCAACCAGATCAACCAGATCGTGATGAACCTCTGCACCAATGCCTTCCAGGCCATGCGCGAGACAGGCGGTCGCCTGACCGTGTCCCTGGGGGAGGTTGAGCTGAAGGACGAGGACGCGGATATCCGCAATATCGAACCGGGGCGGTACGTCAAGCTGACCGTGGCCGACACCGGCCCGGGGATCTCCCCGGAGGTGGTGGACAAGATCTTTGATCCGTTCTTCACCACCAAGGGCAAGGCCGAAGGCACGGGGCTGGGTTTGACCGTTGTTTTGGGCATTGTGCATGGTCACCGCGGGACCATCGAGGTCCAGAGTTCTGCGGGCAGCACCGCCTTCACGGCGCTGTTTCCCGAGGCCGTGGGTGAAGAATCCCAGCCCGTCCAGGCCATTGCACAGGACTTCACGCCTGGTTCGGGGCACCTGCTGTTTGTGGAGGATGACGAGGATCAGTACCAGGCCATCCCCAGGGTCCTGGAGACCCTGGGGTATACCGTGACCCCCGCCTGCAATGCCGCCGAGGCCCTGGAGATCGTGGACGGCGACCCCGACGGGTTCGATCTGGTGATCACCGATTATGACATGCCGGGCCTGACTGGCTTGGAACTGGCGCGCAAACTCCGCACTCACCTGCCCGGCGTGCCGGTGATCATGGTCACCGGGCGCGAGGGAGCGGTGGACCCTGCAGCGTCACTCGACAACGTGAGCCGCATCGTGCTCAAACCCTATGATCGCAACACCATCGCCAAGGCGATACGGGAGGTCTTGCAGGACCATGAACCAAGAGACTGAGACCTTCGGCAAGATTCTCGTCATCGATGATGATCGGGATGTTCGGGGTACCATGCAGAGTCTGTTGTCCCGGATGCTGCTGCAATGTGAAACCGCCGGAACCCTTGCGGACGGTCTGGATGCGTTGCAGGGCGGCGAATTCGATCTGGTCTTTCTGGATGTGCGCCTGCCCGACGGCAACGGGCTGGATGCCCTGCCGCAGATCACCGCCATGCCGGGGTCGCCCGAGGTGATCATCCTGACGGGCCAGGGAGATCCCGATGGTGCGGAACTGGCTATTCAGGGCGGTGTCTGGGATTATCTGGTCAAGCCTTCGCCCATCAAGCAGACCATGCTCAGCGTCCAGCGGGCGTTGAAGTACCGTATGGAGAAAAAGGGGGCTGCGCCCGTGGCCCTGGTTCTCAACGACATGGTGGGCCATGGCCCGGAGATGAAGCAGGTCTTTGACTTTATCGCCCAGGCCGCGCGCAGCCACGCCGGGGTGTTGATCACCGGCGAAACCGGGACGGGCAAGGAGCTGACCGCGCGGACCATCCATGAGAACAGCTTCCGTTCGGAGGGCAACTTCGTGGTGGTGGACTGTGCCTCACTGACCGAGTCCCTGGTGGAGTCGACCTTGTTCGGCCACCGCAAGGGCTCGTTCACCGGAGCGGACAAGGATCGCACCGGATTGGTTAAGCTGGCCGACGGGGGGACCCTGTTTCTGGATGAAGTGGGCGAGATGCCCCTGAGCACCCAGAAGTCCTTCCTGCGGGTCCTGCAGGAAAAACGTTTTCGGCCGGTGGGTGAGACCCGCGAGGAAAAGAGTGATTTTCGGATCATCTCGGCCACGAACAAGGATTTGGAGCAGATGGTGGATGCGGGGCGGTTTCGCGGGGACCTGCTGTTCCGGATGAAGGCCATGACCCTGGAGCTGCCGCCCCTGCGCTGCCGCCGGGGGGACATCAAGTCGCTGGCCATGCATCACGTGAGTCAGCTGTGCGAGCAGTATGACGCGCCGGTGAAGGGTTTTGGCTCGGATTTCTTCGAGGTGCTGTGCAGTTACGACTGGCCGGGCAACGTGCGCGAGCTGTTCAACGTCCTGGAGCGGGCCTTTGTGGCTGCCGGAGAGGAGCGCACCCTGTATGCCATGCACCTGCCCAGGGATGTACGCATCAAGGTGGCCAAGGCCTCCCTGGGCGGCGGGGCGGCCCCATCCCGCAAGGACAGCTCGGTCCAGAGGGGTCCGGAGTCGGAACCCGAGGACTTGCAGGCCTCGGGCCCGGCTGAAGTTCCCGGGACACAGGCGCCCCTTTCCCCGGTTCAGGGGCATGCCCCGGCCCTGGGGGGCATGGATTCCCTGTTTGCCCGTTCCACGCCGAGCCTGAAGGAGTTCAAGTCGCAGATGGAGAAGCACTATCTGGAACAGCTTATCACCATGCATGGCGGCGAGGTGAAGGCCATCCTGCTGGCATCGGGGCTGTCGCGGTCGCATTTCTATGCGTTGCTCAAGAAAAATGACGTGCAGATGAAGATCGATTGAGCGGGGTTGGGGCGAGGGCATCAGTCCGTTTTGGTGGACTGCCTTGGCCTTGTTCGGAGATGGTTTTTCCAGGCCAGGGGACGATGCTGATCAGAGGAGAAGTCATTTCAGCGGGGATATTGTACCACTCGCCGAATATTCGCTTGCGAATGTCGTGGTTCTCCGTCAAAAAAAGCAAGATATGGTAATGTCCGGTTTGCCGGACCCGGAAGCCTTGAAACTGGACGGGAAGGGCAGAAATTGGTTGCGCGTTCAAACGGGCAGCTTGTAATGTTGTGATATCACATGAATGGCATGGAATTTGTTCTAAGGGATCATTGTGTTATGCCCACCCGGTCTTCGTGCTCCGGGGGCTTCAGGAAGAGAAGATCAGTCATTTTCAAATAAAGGAGAGGTCACCTCATGCCCAGAAAAATGAAAACCATGGACGGGAACACGGCTGCGGCGCACATCGCCTACGCGATGTCCGACTCTGCGGCCATCTACCCGATCACGCCTTCCACCCCCATGGGTGAGTTGTCCGATGATTGGGCCGCAGGTGGCCTGAAGAACATTTATGGTCAGACCGTTCAGATCAAGCAGATGCAGTCCGAGGCCGGTGCCGCCGGTGCCGTGCACGGCATGTTGGCCGCCGGCGCCATGACCAGCACCTTCACCGCCTCCCAGGGCCTGCTGCTGATGATCCCCAACATGTACAAGATCTCCGGTGAGTTGCTGCCCGGAGTCTTCCATGTCACGGCCCGCGCCCTTGCGGCTCATGCCCTGTCCATCTTTGGCGATCACTCGGACGTCATGGCCTGTCGTCAGACGGGCTTCTGCATGCTGGCTTCCAGCTCGGTCCAAGAGTCCATGGACTTGGCCCTGGTCGCCCACCTGGCCGCCATCGAGTCCAGCGTGCCTTTCATGCATTTCTTCGACGGCTTCAGGACCTCCCACGAGATCCAGAAGGTCGAGGTCATCGACTACGAGGACATCAAGAAGATCGTGAACTGGGAGGCCATCGAAGACTTCCGGGCCCGCGCCGCCAACCCCGAGCACCCCGAGATCCGTGGCACCGCCCAGAACCCCGACATCTACTACCAGGGCCGCGAGGCCGCCAACGCCTTCTATGACGCCGTGCCCGGCATCGTGGCCGAGTCCATGAAGAAGGTGGCTTCCATCACCGGCCGCAAGTACAAACTGTTCGACTATGTGGGCGACCCCGAGGCCGACCGCGTGGTCGTGTCCATGGGCTCCTCCAATGAGTGCCTGGAAGAGGTGGTCAACTACCTGAACAGCCAGGGCGAACGCGTCGGCCTGATCAAGGTCCGCCTGTACCGCCCGTTCTTTACCAATGCCTTCCTGGAGGCCCTGCCCGCCACGGCGAGCACCGTCACCGTCCTGGACCGCACCAAGGAGCCCGGCGCCATCGGCGATCCCCTGTACATGGACATCTGCACCGCCTTCATGGAGAAGAATCAGACACCCACCGTGGTGGCCGGCCGCTATGGCCTGGGCTCCAAGGAGTTCACCCCGGCCATGGCCCTTGCCGTGTTCGACAACATGAAGTCCGCCCAGCCCAAGACCAAATTCAACGTGGGCATCAACGACGACGTGACCCAGACCTCTCTGGATGTGGACGCCACCCTGGACACCACCCCCGAAGGCACCGTGCAGTGCAAGTTCTGGGGCCTGGGCGCAGACGGCACCGTGGGCGCGAACAAGAGCGCCATCAAGATCATCGGCGACAACACCGAGATGTACGCCCAGGGTTACTTTGCCTACGACTCCAAGAAGTCCGGCGGCATCACCGTATCGCACCTGCGTTTTGGTGACAGCCCCATCCAGTCCACCTACCTGGTCAACTCCGCGGACTACGTGGCCTGCCACAATCCGGCCTACGTCCACCAGTACGACCTGCTGGACGGCATCAAGGACGGCGGGACCTTCGTGCTCAACTCCCCCCTGACCGTCAAGGAGATGGAGGCCGAGCTGCCCGCTGCCATGCGCCGCACCATCGTCAAGAAGAAGCTCAAGTTCTACACCATTGACGCCGTGAAGATCGCGGCCGAAGTGGGTCTTGGCGGGCGCATCAACATGGTTATGCAGACCGCCTTCTTCAAGCTCTCCAAGGTGATTCCCTTCGACAAGGCCGTCGAGCTTCTGAAGGACGGCATCTACAAGGCCTACGGCAAGAAGGGCGACAAGATCGTCAACATGAACTACGCCGCCGTGGACCAGGCCATCAACTCCATCGTCGAAGTCAAGGTGCCCGCTTCCTGGGCCGATGCCTTAAGCGATGGTACCGGTGCCAAAGCCGAGCCCAAGTTCATCGCCGACGTGGTGCGGCCCATCCTGGCCCAGAAGGGCGACGAACTGCCCGTCTCCGCCTTCGAACCCGACGGGCTGTTCCCGGTGGCCACTGCGCAGTACGAGAAGCGCGGTGTGGCCATCAGCGTGCCCCAGTGGATCGCTGACAACTGCATCCAGTGCAATCAGTGCTCGTTTGTCTGCCCGCACGCCGCCATCCGTCCCTTTGTGGCCACCGATGAGGAGCTCAAGGGTGCTCCGGCCAACTACGAGACCATCGCCGTCAAGGGCTCCAAGGAGCTGGACGGCATGAAATACCGCATCCAGGTCCACGCCCAGGATTGTCTGGGCTGCGGAAACTGCGCCGACATCTGCCCGGCCAAGGAAAAGGCCCTGGTGATGATGCCCATCGCCTCCCAGTTGGAGGACCAGGTGGGCAACCTGGCCTTTGCCCAGGAGAATGTTTCCGACAAGTCCGGGCTGTTGGAGAAGCGTGACAGTGTCAAGAATTCCCAGCTGTTCCAGCCGCTGATGGAGTTCTCCGGCGCTTGCGCCGGTTGCGGCGAGACCCCCTACGTGAAGGTCCTGACCCAGCTGTTCGGCGAGCGCATGGTCATCGCCAACGCCACGGGTTGTTCCTCCATTTGGGGTGCCTCCGCTCCCACCACCCCCTATACTGTGAACAGCGATGGCTTCGGCCCGACCTGGGGCAATTCCCTGTTCGAGGACGCCGCCGAGTTCGGGTACGGCATGGCCATGGCCCTGCAACAGCGTCGTGCCAAGCTGACCGACCTGATGACCGCTGCCCTGGAGACCGACATCCCCGCCGAGCTCAAGGAAGCCATGCAGGGCTGGTTGGAGAACAAGAACAAGGCCATCGAGTCCAAGACCTATGGCAACCAGGTCAGCGATCTGATCTGCACCGCTGCTCCGTCCGCGTTGCTGGAAGAGATCCTGTCCATGGACGATCTGTTCACCAAGAAGTCCAACTGGATCTTCGGCGGTGACGGTTGGGCCTACGACATCGGCTACGGCGGTTTGGATCACGTCCTGGCCTCCGGCGAGGACATCAACGTGTTGGTCATGGACACCGAGGTCTACTCCAATACGGGTGGCCAGTCCTCCAAGGCCACTCCCGTGGGGTCCATCGCCAAGTTCGCCGCCTCCGGCAAGAAGACCGGCAAGAAGGACCTGGGCCGCATGGCCATGACCTACGGCTACGTCTATGTGGCCTCCGTGGCCATGGGTGCCAACAAGCAGCAGTTCATGAAGGCCATCACCGAGGCCGAGGCCTACCCCGGTCCGTCCCTGGTCATCGCCTACGCGCCGTGCATCAACCAGGGTATCCGCAAGGGTATGGGCAAGACCCAGCTTGAGCAGGACCTGGCCGTGAAGTCCGGCTACTGGTCGCTGTACCGCTACAACCCCGAGTTGGCCGATCAGGGCAAGAATCCCTTCCAGCTCGACTACAACAAGGCCCCCGACGGATCTTTGCAGGAGTTCCTGTCCGGCGAGAACCGTTACGGCATGCTGGAACGGAGCTTCCCTGAGGAATCCAAGAAGCTGCGGGCCCAGATCGAGAGCGATTACCTCAAGCGCTTCGAGTTGCTGAAGAGCATGGCCGAGGCCGCACCCATCACCGCGGGTCTGTCCGGTGCCGCAGGCAGCGCGCCTGCCGGGAGTGGTGACAAGTGCGAAACTTCCGCCACCGCCGAGCATGCCCACCAGGGCGGCGAAGCCTGTGACGATGGACGGTCCGGCAAGTAGCGAACAAACTGACACGTAGTGTGCCGAGTCGTTCATAGACTCACCTCCACGCACTACTTCTTACGCAGACGGGGCGACACCAGATGGTGTCGCCCCGTTCTGTTTGTTCGGGCAGACCACAGCCCTGTCCGCTATCTCGGACAAGTCATTGGCAATCCAGTCGCTCAGACCTTGCTTGTATTCACCGGGAAATGAGGTATGATAAGGGTTCAGAGTTCTCTTTGCGCCGGGAAAAGGGTCTTCGGTCGGTCGTTCTGTTGCCCGTTTTACCAGTCCAAGACGGCAGTTAGTCAGGTTGAAACACGCTCCGTCCTGCATTTGAGTCCGGTTTTTAGGACCATTCAGACGCAAAAAAGAGCCAATGGGTGGCGCGGTGTTGTAACATCCTGTAATAACGCTATGAAAATCGTTGAGGGCGAATTGGCACGCTCCTTGTTGTAGCAGGGTTGCTTGTCGTTCAACCCTAACCGATTATTCAAAGGAGCCTGTCTATGTCTATCGGTGTTCTGGCGCTTGTCGCCTTCGTTCCCATCCTGCTCGCTCTGGTGCTCATGGTCGGCATGCGCTGGCCTGCCACCAAAGCCATGCCCTTGGCCTGGTTGGCCGCCGCGTTGGGCGCCATTGGCGTCTGGGGTCTGCCCGCCGGTTATGTGGCCGCCCTGACCCTGCAGGGATTTGTGACTGCCATCGGCATCCTGATCATTGTCTTCGGCGCGATCCTGATCCTGCGCACTCTGCAGCACTCCGGCGGTATGGAGACCATTCAGTGCGGCATGCAGAACATCACCGGTGACCGTCGCATTCAGGCGATCATCATCGGCTTCATGTTCGCCGCCTTCATCGAGGGCGCCGCCGGTTTCGGAACCCCCGCAGCCCTGGCCGCGCCGCTGCTGCTGACCCTGGGTTTCCCGCCCCTGGCCGCCGCGGTCATCTGCCTGGTGTTCAACTCCTTCCCCGTGACCTTCGGTGCCGTCGGCACCCCCGTCGTGCTGGGTCTGAAGTTCCTGGCACCCGCCGTTAACGAGGCCGCTGCCTCCGGTGCCGCCGGCGTGAACTTCGCCAACATGGGCGAATTCAATATGGTCGTGGGCCAGTGGGCCACTCTGATGCACCTGTCCATGATCTTCATCCTGCCGATCTTCATGCTGGGCTTCATCACCCGTTTCTTCGGCCCCAACCGCAGCTGGTCCGATGGCTTCAAGGCCTGGAAGTTCTGTGTCTTCGCCGCCGTGTCCTTTGCGGTTCCGTACCTGTTCTTCGCCTGGAACGTGGGCCCTGAGTTCCCGTCCCTGATCGGAGGTCTGGTGGGTCTGGCCATCATCGTTGCCGGCGCCAAGGCCGGGTTCTGCATGCCCAAGGAATCCTGGGACTTCGGCCCTACGGACAAGTGGGAGCCCGAGTGGACCGGTTCCGTCAAGTCCGAGGGTGGCACGAAGCAGTTCACGGCAAACATGAGCCAGTTCAAGGCCTGGTTGCCCTATATCCTGATCGGCCTGATTCTGGTCGTGACCCGCATTCCCGAGCTGGGCATCAAGGGTATGCTCGCTCCCGTGGCCATCAAGTTCAGCCACATCCTTGGCTACGAGTCCGTCAACGCAGCCATCGCTTACCTGTACCTGCCCGGTACCATTCCCTTCACCCTGGTGGCCATCCTGACGATCTTCATCCACGGCATGCCCGGTGACAAGGTCAAGGCCGCCTGGAGCCAGTCCATCGCCACCATGAAGAACCCCACCATCGCCCTGTTTGCCGCAGTGGCCCTGGTGTCCATCTTCCGCGGTTCCGGCATTGCGGACGTCGCCCTGAACCCCCACGCCTACCCCTCCATGCCTCTGGCCATGGCCAAGGCAGTGGCCGGCATCGCCGGCAACGCCTGGCCGGTGTTCGCCTCCTTTGTGGGCGGTCTGGGTGCGTTCATCACCGGCTCCAACACCGTGTCCGACCTGCTGTTCGCCGAGTTCCAGTGGGGCGTTGCCGGTCAGTTGGGTCTGCCCCATCAGATCATCGTGGCCGCTCAGGCCGTTGGTGGCGGCATGGGCAACATGATCTGCATCCACAACATCGTGGCTGTGTGCGCGGTCGTCGGACTCTCCGGCATGGAAGGCCAGATCCTGAAGAAGACCGTGTGGCCCTTCCTGCTCTATGGCACCGTGGTGGCCATTGTCACCAGTCTGATGAGCTTCGTTTTCCTTCCGCACCTGTTCTAGGCGCGGAGTGATGAACGGCGCGTTGGTCCTCTATCGGTATCCGACGCGCACAGGCAAAACCGATAAGAATCCCCCGGGGCCGGGCAGACCCTGCCCCGGGGGTATCATCCAATAGACTCTTTAGGAGAATAAGTTCATGCCCAGTGCTGCCCTTACTAAAGAATTTCAGGCAATCGTAGGAAAGGAGAACGTCCTGGACTCCGAGGCCGATCGTCACTCCTATTCCTACGACGCGGCCGTGCTCGATCCCGTCATCCCCGAGATGGCCGTGCGACCCACAACGAGTGAGGCCTTGGGTCAAGTCGTTCGCCTTTGCAACGAACACGGCCTGCCCCTCACGCCCCGTGGAGCCGGGACCAATCTCTCCGGCGGCACCATTCCCCCCGCGGGCGGTATCGTGCTGCTGACAAACTCCCTGAACAAGATCATCGAGATCAACGAGCAGGACCTCTACGCCGTGGTCCAGCCCGGTGTGGTCACTGCCACCTTTGCCAATGAAGTGGCCAAGCGTGGCCTGTTCTATCCCCCGGACCCGGGCTCCCAGGCCGTGTCCACCCTGGGCGGCAACGTGGCCGAGAACGCGGGTGGCCTGCGCGGTCTGAAATACGGCGTGACCAAGGACTACGTCATGGGCGTCGACTTCTTTGACGTCAACGGCGAACTCGTGAAATCAGGTTCGCGCACCGTGAAGTGTGTCACCGGCCTGAACCTCTCCGCCCTGCAGATCGCCTCCGAAGGCACCATGGGCGTGTTCAACGAGATCATCCTCAAGCTTGTCCCGCCCCCGGCGGCCAACAAGGCCATGATGGCCATCTATGACGACATCGACAAGGCCTCCGAGACCGTGGCCGCCATCATCGCCGCCAAGATCGTGCCCTGCACCCTGGAGATCCTGGACAACGCCACCATTAACTACGTCGAGGCCTTCACCAAGGCCGGTCTGCCCACCGACGCCCAGGCCATCCTGCTGATCGAGGTCGATGGCCACGCGGCCCAGGTGGCCGAGGAAGCCGAGAAGATCGTGACCATCTGCAAGAAGGCCGGAGCCGTGGAGGTCAAGGCCGCCAAGGACGAAGCCGAGCGCAACAAGCTGTGGGAAGCCCGCCGCGCCGCGCTGCCCGCCCTGGCCCGTGCCAAGCCGACCACAGTGCTTGAGGATGCTACTGTGCCGCGTTCCCAGATTCCGGCCATGATTCGCGCCATCAATGAGATCGGCAAGAAATACAGGCTGGACATCGGCACCTTCGGCCATGCCGGTGACGGCAACCTGCACCCGACCATCCTCTGCGACAAGCGCGACAAGGAAGAGTTCCATCGCGTGGAGCAGGCCGTGGACGAGATCTTCGACGTGGCCCTGTCCTTGAAGGGCACGTTGTCCGGAGAGCACGGCATCGGCCTGGCCAAGTCCAAGTGGCTGGTCAAGGAAACATCGCCGGCCACCATCGCCTACGCCAAGGCCCTGAAGGCAGCCATTGATCCCAAGGGGATCCTGAACCCCGGCAAGATCATCGGAGGTTAATGAACATGGCAGACCTCCATAAATTGGCTCTCATGCTCCAGGAACTGGACGATCAGATGGTTGCCTGCATGAAGTGCGGGATGTGCCAGGCTGTGTGTCCGGTCTTCGCGGAGACCATGAATGAATCCGACGTGACCCGCGGCAAGATCGCGCTGCTGGAGAACCTGGCCCACGAGTTGATCGCCGACGCCCAAGGCGTGAAGGACAAGTTGAACAAGTGCCTGCTGTGCGGCTCCTGCGCCGCCAACTGCCCGTCTGGCGTGCAGGTCATGGACATCTTCCTCAAGGGCCGGGTCATCGTGAACGGCTATCTGGGCTTGTCCCCGATCAAGAAGGCCATCTTCAGGGGCATGCTCACCAAGCCGACCCTGTTCAACGCATTGCTCTCCTTTGGCGGCAAGTTCCAGGGCCTGTTCACCACCAAGGTGGACGACCTGTTGGGTTCTTCCTGCTCGAAGATCATGTCCCCGCTGATCGGCGATCGGCATTTCCTGACCCTGGCTGCGACCCCGTTCCGCAAGATCGCTTCCGGCCTGGACACCGCCCCCGGCAAGTCCGGCTTGAAGGTGGCGTTCTTTCCCGGTTGCGTGGTGGACAAGATGCTGCCCCGCGTGGGCGAGGCCGTGCTCAAGGTCATGAAGCACCACGGGGTGGGCGTGTTCCTGCCCAAGGACCAGGCCTGCTGCGGCATCCCGACACTCAGTTCCGGTGACCGCGAGTCCTTCGACAAGCTGGTCAAGCTGAACGTCGCGGCCTTCAAGAAGGGCAGCTTTGATGTGCTGATTACCCCGTGCGCCACCTGCACCGCGACCATCAAGGAGATGTGGCCCAAGTTCGCCGAGAACTATCCCGCCGACCTGAAGGCCGATGTCCTGTCCATGGCCGCCAAGGCCATGGACGTGAACCAGTTCCTGGTGGACAAGGTCGGGGTCAAGGCCGTGGAGTCCTCCCCTGGCGGTACGCGGGTGACCTACCACGACCCCTGTCATCTGGTGAAGTCCCTGGGCGTCTCCGCCCAGCCCCGCACCGTGCTGGGAGCCTGCAAGGATTACGAGTTTGTTGAAATGGCAGAGGCCAATCGCTGTTGCGGAAACGGCGGCACCTTCAACCTTCATCATTATGAGGTCTCCAAGAAGATCGGCCAGCGCAAGCGTGACAATGTCGCGGCTTCCAAGGCCGAGGTTGTGGCCACCAGCTGTCCGGCCTGCATGATGCAGCTGACGGACTCGCTGTCCCGCAACGGCGATCGCATCGCCGTGCGCCACACCCTGGAAATCTACGCGGAATCTCTGGATTAGTCAGGCTTGGGCGGGTCTTTGGGCCCGCCCTACGCCATTGAGGAGCCCGAATCCATGACCAAGTCCCTGTACATCACTGCCACCGAGTCACGGAGTGGAAAGAGCGCCATTGCCTTGGGCGTCATGCAGATGCTGCTGACCGACCTGCGCAATGTGGCCTTCTTCCGTCCGATCATCAACGACAACGTGGGCGGCCGCCCGGATCACGACATCAATCTGATCCTGTCACACTTCAATCTTGAGATCCCCTATCAGGATACGTACGCCTACACGCTTTCCGAGGCGCGGGAGTTGATCAATGCGGGCCAGCATGCCCTGCTGCTGGAAAACATCCTGAACAAGTTCAAGACGCTTGAGAGCCAGTATGACTTCGTGCTCTGCGAGGGGTCTGATTTTCTGGGCAAGGATCCGGCGTTCGAGTTCGAATTGAACGTCGACATTGCCTCCAACATGGGCGCGCCGGTGGTCCTGGTGGCCAGCGGCAGGAACAAGGGCTCTAAGGAGGTGGTCGAGTCGACCCAGATGACCATCGAGACCCTGGAAGAGAAGGGCCTTGAACTCGTGGCCTGCATCGTCAATCGGGTTGAGAACAATGACGGACAGGAGATCACCGGCAACCTGAAGTGCAAGATCCGTTGTGAGCAGCCGCTCTTGGTGTATGCCATCTCCGAGGACGCGTCCCTGGGCAATCCCACCATGGGCGACGTGCGCAAGTGGCTGGACGGTCAGGTTTTGTACGGTCACGGGCGCATGGACACCCTGGTCCAGGACTACGTCATCGCCGCCATGCAGGTCGGCAATTTTCTGGAATACACCACGGCGGGCAGCCTGATCATCACCCCCGGCGACCGCGAGGACATCATCCTCGCCAGCCTGGCCTCGCGGCTGTCGTCCTCTTATCCCGACATCGCGGGTATGTTGCTGACAGGAGGCCTGCAGCCTTCGGCCAATGTCCATCGCCTGATCGAGGGTTGGACCGGCGTCCCGGTCCCCGTGATCTCCGTGCCGGACAACACCTTTAAGACCACCCGTCTGCTGTCCGAGCTGTATGGGCGCATCGACCCCGAGGATCTGCGCAAGATCGCCTCGGCGCTGGGCAATTTCGAGTCCTGCGTGGACGTGCCCGAACTGCGGGGCCGTCTGGGGCAGACCAAAACCAGCCGCGTCACCCCCAAGATGTTCGAGTATAACCTGGTGGCCAAGGCCAAGGCCAACAAGATGCGCATCGTGCTGCCCGAGGGCGAGTGCGAGCGGGTCCTGCGCGCGGTGGACATTCTGTCCCGCCGGGGCGTGGCCGACATGATTCTGCTGGGGCGCGAGGAGGGCATCCGGGCCAAGATCTCCAACCTGGGGTTGACCCTGGACACCGTCAAGATCGTGGACCCCCGGACGAGCGAATGGCTGGAAAGCTATGCCCAGGCCTATTTCGAGGCCCGCAAGCACAAGGGCATCCGCCTGGAGGACGCCCGCGATCGCATGCAGGACGCCACCTATTTCGGGACGATGATGGTCCAGCAGGGTGACGCCGACGGCATGGTTTCCGGCGCTCAGAACACCACCGCCCATACCATCCGTCCGGCTTTCGAGTTCGTGAAGACCAAGCCCGGCGCGAGTATCGTCTCTTCGGTGTTCCTGATGTGCATGAAGGATCGGGTGCATGTGTATGGCGACTGCGCCGTGAATCCCAACCCCACCGCCGAGCAGTTGGCCGAGATCGCGCTCAGTTCTGCCGAGACCGCCCGGGTCTTCGGCGTGGAACCCCGTGTGGCCATGCTCTCCTATTCCACCGGCCAGTCCGGCAGCGGTGAGCAGGTGGACAAGGTCAAGGAAGCCACCCGCATCGCCCAGGAGCGCGCAGGGCAGAGCGTGGCCATCGAAGGCCCGTTGCAGTTCGACGCCGCCGTGGACCCGGATGTGGCGCGCACCAAGATGCCCGACAGCAAAGTGGCCGGAAAGGCCACGGTGTTCATCTTCCCGGACCTGAACACCGGTAACAATACCTACAAGGCCGTGCAGCGTTCGTCTGGTGCCGTGGCCATCGGCCCGGTCCTCCAGGGCTTGAACAAGCCCGTGAACGACCTGTCCCGCGGTTGCACCGTTCCCGATATCGTCAACACCGTGGCCATCACCGCCATCCAGGCGCAGGCCAATCAAGGACTGATCTAACATGAAGATTCTGGTCATCAATTCCGGCAGTTCGTCCATCAAGTACCAGCTGCTGGACATGGACAGCAATTCGGCGCTGGCCTCCGGCGTGATTGAATGCATTGGGCTGGAACAGGGCATGCTGACACATAAGAAACACCCTGATACCGACGCCGCACTGAAGATCGTCATTGAGCAGTCGATTCCTGACCACGCCGTTGGAATGCATCTGGCGGTTGCGGCCCTGACGCACCCCGAGCATGGCGTGATCACCGACGCCTCGGAGGTCGACGGCGTGGGCCATCGCGTGGTGCACGGCGGCGAGAAGTTCACGGCCCCGGTGCTCATCGACGCGACCGTGATCGAGGGCATCAAGGAGGTCTCTGACTTGGCGCCTTTGCACAATCCAGCCCACCTGACGGGCATCGAGGTGGCCCAGTCCATCTTCAAGGACTGCGGGCATGTGGCCGTGTTCGACACCGCCTTCCACCAGACCATCCCGGCCAAGGCCTACCAGTACGCCATCCCCTATGAGATCTACGAGGAGCTGCACGTGCGCCGCTACGGCTTCCACGGCACCTCCCACAAATACGTGGCCCGGCGCACCGCCGAACTGCTGGGCAGGCCTGCCGAGGACCTGAACATCATCACCGTGCACCTGGGCAATGGCTCATCCGTCGCGGCCATCCAGGGCGGCAAGTGCATCGACACCTCCATGGGCATGACCCCCCTGGCGGGCGTGATCATGGGCACCCGCTCGGGCAACGTGGACCCTTCGGTGCTGAAATACATCGCCGAGAAGAAGGGCATGACCATCCAGGAAATCGACGAGATGCTGACCAAGCGCTCCGGCCTGGTGGGCATCTGCGGCATGAGCGACATGCGCGACATCCATGCGGCCATCGCCAAGGGCGACGCACGCGCCAAGCTGGCCCTGGACATGGCCTGCCATCGCGTACGTCAGTACATCGGCGCCTATTGGGCCGAGCTGGGGCGCGTGGACGCCATCGTCTTCACCGCCGGCATCGGCGAGAATGACGACGTCGTGCGTCTGGAGTCCGTGCGGGGACTGGAGCCCATGGGCCTTGTTCTGGACGAGGCAGCCAACGCCGTGCGTCCGGGCGAATGGTCGCGCATCAGCGCCCCCGAAAGCAAGGTCGAGGTGCTCGTCGTGCGCACCAATGAGGAATTGGAGATCGCACGGGAGACCGTGGCACTCGTCGGCTAGTATTTGTTTTTACCCCCCTGCGGCCTTAGGGACAGGGCCGCAGGGGATTTTACCCCAGAGGGAGTAGACTAATGACAGTGACCAAACAAATGGTGGAGACCTTCACCGCTAAGGCCAAGCTCGTCTCAGCGGTTGTCTCCGAGGTCAAGACCTTGCAAGAGGCCTACGAATACACCGTGGATCTGTGCGACAAGAAGGAAATGTGCCAGTTGCTGGTTTCCGGCTGCGAACTGAATCTCTCCGAATCCTCGGAGCAGCTCTGCGACGAGAAAACGGCCAAGATCATCGCCGCTCCGGGCATGAAGACACAACAGTACAATGCCCTGAAGAAGGTCTCCGATGGCAAGGGCTTCGAGCTCATCGACGCTGGCCTGCGCAAATACCTCGCCGGGATCGACATTGGCTTCACCCTCTGCGACCTGGGCATTGCCGAGACAGGCACCCTGGTCCTGAATTCCGACAGCGAGGACGTGCGCCTGGCCACCATGGTGGCCGAGACGCATGTGGCCGTGCTGCCCAAATCAAAATTGCGTGCGACCTCTTATGACGCCGAGACCGAGGTCCTGGCGTTCATGAAAAAGACGCCCAACTACCTGGCGTTCATCACCGGGGCTTCCCGCACCGCCGACATCGAACGGGTGCTGGCCCTGGGCGTTCATGGACCGCTGGAACTGCATATCCTGCTCTGGGAGGACAAATAGCCATGCAAGATTCTAAAAATCTTCAGGAATACCGAGCGACTTGCCACGAGGCCCTGAACGACGAGTTTCTGCGTAAGGCCATGGATGCCTTTGCCGTGGCCTACCGCACCAATCGCGTCAACGCCTTTGCGGGCATGGACGAGCGTGAGTTGATTGCCGAGATCGCCGCCGCCAAGGACCAGAGTATCCCCCGCCTGCTCGAGCTTTACGAGGAGTTCAAGATCAATGCGGAAAAGGCCGGGGTCAAGGTGCACATGGCCAAGACCGCTGCCGAGGCCAACGAGATGATCGCGCGCATCGCCCGTGAGGAGAACTGCAAGAAGATCGTCAAGTCCAAGTCCATGACCGCCGAGGAGACGCTGCTCAACCACCACCTGGAGGCCGATGGCCTGGAGGTGGTGGAGACCGATCTGGGTGAGTGGATCATCCAATTGCGCCATGAGGGCCCGTCGCACATGGTCATGCCCGCCATCCATCTGTCCCGCTATCAGGTGGCCGATCTGTTCACCGATGTCACCGGCAAGAAGCAGGAAGTGGACATCGACAAGCTGGTCAAGGTCGCCCGGCGTGAACTGCGCGTCGAGTATGTCCAGGCCGACATGGGCATCACCGGCGCTAACTTCGCCGTGGTCGAGACCGGCGGCATCGGGCTGATCACCAACGAGGGCAACGCCCGCCTGGTGACGACCCTGCCGCGGGTGCATGTGGCTCTGTGCGGTCTGGAGAAGCTGACCCCCACGCTGCACGACGCTCTGCGCATCATCAAGGCCCTGCCGCGCAACGCCACGGGCCAGGCCATCACCTCGTATGTGACCTGGATCACCGGGGCCAACGAATGCGCCCCCGGTCCCGAGGGCAAGAAGGTCTCGCACATCATCTTCCTGGACAACGGTCGTCTGGCCATGTCCCAGGACAAGGACTTCAGCCAGATCCTGCGCTGTGTGCGCTGCGGCGCCTGCGCCAACGTCTGCCCGGTCTACAGGCTGGTGGGCGGGCACAAGATGGGCCATATCTACATCGGGGCCATCGGCCTGCTTTTGACCTACTTCTTCCATGGCCGCGACAAGGCCAAGAACCTGGTCCAGAACTGCATCAACTGCGGCGCGTGTAAGAGCGTCTGCGCTGCGGGCATTGACCTGCCCCGGCTGATCAAGGAAGTCCACGCCCGCATCCAGGACGAGGAGGGCCATGCCCTGCCCAGCGTGCTGCTCGGCAAGGTCATGAAGAACCGCAAGCTTTTCCACACCCTGCTCAAGACCGCCAAATGGGGCCAGATGCCCATCAAGAGGGGCAATACCGGCTACATCCGTCACTTGCCCATGATCTTCGGCAAGGACCAGGACTTTCGCGCCCTGCCCGTGGTGGCCGACAAGGCCTTCCGCGACGAGTGGGACAAGATCAAACCCGTGGTGGAGAACGCCAAGTACCGCGTGGCCCTGTTCTCGGGCTGCGTGAATGACTTCGTGTATCCCGAGCAGATGATGGCCGGAGTCAAGGTCATGTCCGGGCACGGCGCGGCTATGGACTACCCCATGGGCCAGTCCTGTTGCGGCCTGCCGCTGACAATGATGGGCGAGACCGGCCCGGCCCGCGACGTGGCCGAGCAGAACGTCAAGGCCATCGACCCTGGAAAGTTCGACTACATCGTGACTCTGTGCGCCTCGTGCGCCTCGCACCTGAAGCATACCTATCCCAAGATCCTGGGCGACGACCCCCGCATGGCCGACGCGGCGCGCCGCTTTGCCGACAAGGTCATCGACTTCAGCTCCTTCGTCTACGATGTGCTGGGCCTGCGCAAGGAGGACTTCAAGGAGCTGAATGTCCACACCAAGACCACCTATCATGCCCCGTGCCACCTCTGCCGGGGCCTGGATGTGACCGAGGCCCCCCGTCAGTTGCTGGTGGAGTCCGGCCTGGAATACATCCCGTCCGTCGAGGAGGATGTGTGCTGCGGGTTCGGCGGGACCTTCTCCCTGAAGTTCCCCGAGGAGTCCAAGGAATTGTTGGACAAGAAGCTGAACAACGCCGCCAATACCGGTGCCCAGCAACTGGTCACCGACTGCCCCGGCTGCGTGATGCAGCTGCGCGGTGGTGCCGAGGTCCGGGGTGACGGGCTCAAGGTGCGCCATATCGCCGAGGCCCTGGCCGATCAGATAAAATAGTGATCAGGTGAGGGGGGCGCCTGCGTCCCCCTGCCAGCTCATACAGGACCTCCGGTTCGGTCCGTCCGCCTGCCGACGCCCTTGTCCCCCCTCGGGTGCGGCGGGCCGGGCGGACACCGATTCGGGGGCAACCGGGGCGCAAGCATGACCGACAACAGCTATCAGAAAGCCAGGGAATCCTTTCAGGGATTGTGCCACGTCTGTCCGACCTGTGGTGCCATGCCCTGTGTGGGCGAGGCCCCGGGCATGGGCGGTCTGGGAACGGGCCGTTCTTTTTCGGCCAATATCCAGGCCCTGGATGCCTGTCGCCTGAACATGCGTGTGCTGCATGGCGTGACACAGCCCGAGACCCGGATGAACCTGTTGGGTATGGATCTGGCGTTTCCGGTGCTGATTGCACCCCTTGGGGACGTGTCTTCCAGCATGGGCGCCCAGATCTCCGAGGAGACCTTCCTCAAGGACATGCTCGACGGCGCGCTGAATAGCGGCATTGCTGGCTGCACCGCCGACGGAGGGCAGGAGTTCATCTGCGAGGCCGGGTTCCAGACCCTACGCAAGGTTGGGGGCCGGGGCATTCCGTTCCTCAAACCCTGGAACGAGACGGAATTGTTCCGCAAGATAGACCGGGCCGAGGCCCTGGGCGTGGCTGCCGTGGGCCTGGATGTGGACGCGGTGGGACTGGTCGAACTGCAGCAACAGGGGCGGTCGGTGGCACCTGCGTCTCCTGCCAGGCTGGCGCGGATTATCCGCCACACGCCGCTCAGATGCGTGGTCAAGGGCATCATGACCCCGGATGAGGCCTGCATTGCCGTGGATGCCGGGGCTGACGCCATCGTGGTCTCCAACTATGGGGGGCGGGTCCTGGAACATACCCCCGGAGTGGCCGAGGTGTTGCCTTGGATCGCCGAGGCGGTGAAAGGCCAGGTGCGTATCCTGGCCGCAGGCGGGGTGCGCAGCGGCGCGGACATACTGAAGATGCTTGCGCTGGGTGCGGATGCCGTTATGATTGGGCGACCATTTGCCATCGCCGCTCTGGGCAGCGGCCGCAAGGGCGTGGAGGAGTGTGCCCGGCAGTTGAAACGGGAGCTTGAACAGGTCATGGTGCTGACCGGCACCATGCGCGTCGATGCGGTCAGCCGCTCCGTGCTCTACGTCAGATAGTTTCCCGGCGGCAGACTGCGTGTGATTGTTTGGGTGCGGGGATGGCGGACGAACTGAACCCCCAGGAGGGCCGGCCATGAAGGGTAAGACCAGCAAGGAATCGTGCATCACCCTCTCGCAGCGGGTGCTGCCCCAAGACGCCAACCCCGCGGGCAACGTGCACGGCGGCGTGATTCTTAAGTATATCGATACGGCGGCAGGCACCGTGGCCATGCGCCACGCCCGGGGCAATGTGGTCACGGCCTCCCTGGACCGCATGGATTTTTTGGCCCCTGTCTATGTGGGAGAGTTGGTGACCTTCAAGGCCTGCCTGAATTATGTGGGCACGACATCCATGGAGGTCGGCGTACGCGTGGAGGCCGAGAATCTGTTCACCGGCGAAGTCCGCTACACCAATTCAGCGTATCTGACATTTGTGGCTCTGGGCGAGAATGGACGGCCCACGCCCATAGCTCCGCTGATCCTGGAAACCGAGGGCGAGAAGCGTCGCTGGCGCGAAGCCAAGGACCGCCGCAAGGCGCGTATGGCTGAAAAGGCTCGCGAGCGCTGTTCCCAGGAGGGGGGGAGTGAATGCAAATCCGATGGAATCTGAACTGAGAGGAGAGGGATAGATGCTCAAGCATATCGTCATGTGGCGCTTGAAGGACGAGGCCGAAGGTGGAACCAAGGCCGAGAACGCCAAGAAGATGAAAGAGATTCTGGAAGCCCTGCCTGCTAAGGTGCCCGGCGTGCTGAAGCTGGAAGTGGGGATCAACGTGGTTGCGTCCGAGACCTGCTGCGACGTCTGTCTGTACAGCGAGTTTAATAATCTTGCCGAGATGGATGCCTATCAGGCCCATCCCGAGCATCAGAAGTGCGTGGCCTTCATCAAGGCCGTGGCCGCCGAACGGCGTGCCACGGATTATGAATGCTAGCCTTGAAAGAGGGTTGTGAAAATGAAGGGCGGCCCTGAGGGCCGCCCTTTTTTGTGGGGTGAGGGTGAGACCTAGACGGCTTCCGCGGCTTCCTGATCGTCCGTGGCGGAAAGCACCGCGAGTTCTTCGGAGGAGAAGATGCGGTTGATGTCCAAGATGATGACAAAGTTGTCGTTCTGTTTGCCCATGCCGTGGATGAAGTCCGTGCGGATGGACATGCCCATGCGTGGCGCGGGTTCGATGCCCTCGGGCAGCATCTCGAAGACCTCGCGCACGGAGTCCACCAGCGCGCCGATCACGGCGGATTCGCCGCCCAGATTGACCTCGGTGATCACGATGCAGGTGTCCACGGTGTCCTCCACCGGGGGCATGCCGAATTTACGTCGCATGTCCACCACCGGCACGGCGTGCCCCCGCAGGTTGATGACCCCGCGCATGAATTCCGGGGTGCGCGGGATGCGGGTGACCGTGGCCAATTCAAGGACCTCGCGCACCTGGGTGATGTCCAACGCAAAGATCTCGTTGTCCAGGCTGAACGTCAGGTACTGGTTGGTTTCGTCGGTTTGCTGATTGCTCATGGTCTGCGCTCCATGTCTCGTCGTTGCGTGTCGCCCTGTGGCGCATTGCCCGGGTCGGATTGTGCGACCTTCGGACAGCGTATCTCATCCGAGGTTTTCTGTCAGCCTAGAAGCGTTCGAACTCGTCGTCGTTCGCATCGGCCCCCATGTCCAGGGACAATCCACCAGTGACGGGCTTGCTCTGTTTGTCTGTTTCGCGGTGCAGCACGGTTGGCGACGGCAGTTTCTTGGCCGGGGCAGCATGTGCCGTCACAACACGACGGGGGGCGCTGGAGCCCCGGGCGCTGCTGTGCAGCCTGAAGAAACCGATGGTCTCTTGCATCTGGACGGCCTGACTGGAGAGTTCCTCGGAGGTGGAGGCCATTTCTTCGGATGCCGAGGCATTTTGCTGGACCACTTGGTCAAGTTGTTGGATGGCCTTGTTGATCTGCTCGGCCCCTGAGTTCTGCTCGTTGCTGGACGCGGCGATCTCCTGGACCAGTTCGGCGGTCTTGCGGATGTCCGGCACCATCTTCACAAGCATTTCTCCGGCCTTTTCAGCGATCCCGACACTGTTGGTCGACAATTCGCTGATCTCGGAGGCGGCACTGCCGCTACGTTCGGCCAGTTTGCGGACCTCGGCGGCCACCACGGCAAAACCCTTGCCGTGTTCGCCGGCCCGGGCGGCCTCGATGGCCGCGTTCAGGGCCAGAAGGTTGGTCTGGCGGGCGATCTCCTCGATGATGGTGATCTTGCTGGCGATCTCCTTCATGGCCCGCACCGTATCGGTCACGGCCTTGCCGCCGGATTCGGCATCCGTTGCCGACTGCACGGCAATGCGCTCAGTCGTCTGGGCGTTCTCGGCGTTCTGGCGGATGTTGGCAGCCATCTGCTCCATGGAGGAGGAGATTTCCTCCACACTGGCGGCCTGCTCCGTGGCCCCCTGGGAGAGGCTTTCGGAGGAGGCAGACAGCTCTTCGGAACCGGAGGCCACGTTCTCGCCGGCGGATTGAACATCCCCGACCACCCCCGCCAGCTTGGCCACCATCTGTTTCAGGGCCTCGGCCAGTTGTCCGATTTCGTCCTTCTGGTCGACGTCCACGGTGGCGGTCAGGTCCCCTGCGGCAATGGCCTGGGCAAAGGCCACGCCCTGGCGCACGGGGCCGGTGATGGCCCGGGTGATGGTCCAGGCGGCGAGGACGCCGATGATCAGCGCGATGGCCGCCCCGATGAGGATCATCAAATTACTGTTCTGGATCTCGGCCTCCATCGTGGCCGCTTGATCCATGCGGGCGGTTTCGCACACGCCCTGGGCCTCGTGCGCGGACTTGACCATGACTTGATTGGCTGTGACCTGGGCCAACACGGCCATGTGATAATCGTCCATGGCTTTGGAGTATTTGCGCAGACCAGCTGTGATGCTGTCCAGTTGGGCGATGTTTTCTGTCTGGTGATACTTGGCGCGTTCAGTGGTGACCAGGGCCAGGGTTTCGTTGATGAAGCCCTGGGTCTCCGTATAGGCGGATTCCTGGTTGTTCCACATGTAGTAGAGGGCCTTGATGCGGGCGTTCAAGAAGAGCTTGACCATCCGGTTGGCGTTGTCGGCCTTGGACAGTTTGTCGTCCACGGCCGCCCTGGGGGCGTTGGCTTGGAGGCGAAGATCAGCCAGTTGCTGTTTTTGTCCTGCGCGAACGGCCTCGATCTCCTCCAGGGCCTGCTTGGCAACGGTACCCAGTGTGGTGAGCAGCTCGGTGCGTTGTTTTTCCAGGCTGACGTACCGGCCAAAGGCGTTTTTATAGGTATTGACCTTGTCCAGGATCTGATCGATCTGATTCTTATTCGCAGGATCATTGAACAGAGCCTTCAGTTCGCTGGCCCTGGATGTGAGCGACTCAATGAACTTGGCCTGCCCGTCGATGGAAGCCTGGTCCTTGCGCAGCATGAAATTCTTTTCCTGCAGGCGGGCATCCTTGATGTCCTTGACGATGAGATTGACCTCGCTGGTCTTGGCGACGCGGTCGCGCACGGAGCTCATCCCGCTCAGGCCAACCCCGGCCACAAGGGCTGTCAGAACGAGGACCACGGTAAACCCCAGGGCCAGTTTCAGACCGAGTCTCATGTCTTTGAACATTTGCTAACTCCCTTTTTGTGATGCCGTTTGCAAGGACGCGAAAACAGGGATGGGTGTACCTGACCTGCGTGATCGGTTTTTCGATTCTTGGTTCAGGTGAATCCAGGCTGATAGAGGTGCCTTGTGCGGAAACTTATCCAGCTCTATCACGGGGATGTTACAAAAAATATTCCAAAATATATAAATTCTATGGTTAGATATTTCAGGTGGTTAGCGATGGGGCTTCGCCTTGGGCACGAGGGGGTCCATTCCGGGTAGACAAATCGTCCATCAAAAGTGGAACTTATCTGTAAAAAGTGGAATTATTCCGAGCAGATAGGTAGGGTATCCTCCATGGATTCGACCGTGAGCAAGTCGAATCCATGGAGGAGTCACGGCTCAGCGGCCTCCGAAATCCAGGTTCATTTCCTTGGGGTAGGTGACGCTGTAGCCGTATTCCAGGGTGGTTTTCTGGCCGGGAGGCAGCTTGAGTGTCCAGATGGCCAGTCCGCCTTGTTCTTCCTCGGCGCCGGGCAGTCGTTTTTCCAGTTCGATGCGTTCGTCACCGATCTGGGGGATACGTTCTTCAAGGCGCAGGGACACGGGAACGGCCTTGGCATTGTCGATGGACACCCGCCAATCCCAGACGTGGGATTTCTTGGAACTCAGGAATCCGGATTCACCGGACTGGCGAACCAGGGGGATGAACTGCACCTTGACCTGGGGATCGGCACCAAAGAACAGCTCGAATTGCTTGTCATAGAGCGAGAAGTCCGCCTTGCGGACCAGGGCCGAATCCAGGAGAAAGGCGGCGGGTCCCTGGGGGTATTTGGGGGCTGCGTCGAACTTGAGGGCCGCACGGGTATAGGCCCCCGGTCCCACTGCCGGGCGGACGAGGTAGTCGTATTCGGCTTTCCACGCGGCCCGTTCCATGGAGAGTCGTTTGCGGCTGCCGGACTCCAGGGTGGCGCGGCCGGCATCGAAGGAATCGAAGATGTGCCCCTGGCTACGGACCACGGGCGTTGGCGATGCCCCCGCCATCATGGTCAGAGCCTCTTGCGGTGCGTCGCTGTTGAACATTTGTGCGGCCTTGCGCATGATCGGCGCATCGGGTCGAATCCGCCAGGGGGGCAGATCCGGAGGGGTTTGTCCCCCCCTGAATTCGGCGGTGGCCAGGGTTACGGCCACGTCGTTCCAGGGGCTGCCGGTGTTCTGCCAGAGTTCGGCGTCCCAGGAGAATTCCACAAGGGCCGCCTCGGGCTTGGCGTTCAAAGTGTATCGGGAGGTCCAGCCCGCGGCATTCAGGAGATAAGACCAGCTGAGATCGACCTGTTTGGTCGGGCTGCCCGTCAGGGCGACCGTGGCTACGAGGATGCTCACGCTGCCGCCGGTCAGGCGACCCAGCTCCTCTTCCAGCTCCCTGATTTCTTTGTCCAAGGTCTTGATGTCGCGGGTCAGGGCCGAGGCCGCCGCAAGCTCGGAGGTCAGGCCCTGGCGCACGGCCAGGGCCATGACCGCCGCATCGGAGGCCTTGGGACCTTCCTTGCCTGTGATGGACCGCCAGTAAGCCGCCGCCCCTTCGTGGGCCACGTGTTTGTCCGTCAGCTCCTGGCGTTTGGCCTTGGCCTGGTCCAGTTTGTCCCCCACCATCTTGATGCGCCCCTCGTCGCGCCGTTCAACGCTGCGGATGGAGACGTCAGCGGGGAGGAGGTCGGAGCCCGTGGGCGGGAAGATGCGCAGGCTTGCTGGGTCCGCCGCTGCGGGCAAGGTCAGTGTGGCCTCCATTCGGCCCGCCAGGGAGGTGAGCTGTACTGTGGCTCGTTCGGTGACGACCCCTGAGTCGGGGTACAGGGTCACGGCCACAGGTCGTGCGGACGCCGCCTGCGGCGTCAGGATCAGGCAAATCAGGAAAGTTGCGGCCAATGCGCGTTCCAGAGTCGTCATGGGGCACCTCCCTCGAGTCATGAGTGCCGGGCGGACCTTGCGGTATGGATGCCGCAGTTAGTCACCCAGTTGGAGTTCCTTTTGGGACCAGGTGCTGGGCCCGAACTGGTAGGCTTTCAATTCGACGTTGCCATGGTGGTCCCATTTACGGGCCAGGAGCAGGCCCTTGCCCGTTGCGTCGATCTGGTCGGCCACAAGGTCGAAGGTGGCCAGCAGGTTGTCTTCGTCTTCCTCAAACATGGGCGCCGGACCGGAAATCCAGACCGTGCCGGTATTCTCTTCGAGGTACTGGTAGGAGACCTCGGGAAACGCGCTCTTGAGAAGCTTGCTGAGTTTGCTGTACTGCCATTCGCCGATGCCGAAGATCCAGCCCTCGTAGGAGGTGGTTCCGTTTTTCATTCTTTCCTCGTCAGGTTGTAGTGATAACCGCCCTGCGGTGGGGCGGACAGCCCTGTCATACAGCTTCGTGCAGACTTGCTCAAGTGGTTCGGGGGGATAGCCAGTCAACGCGCCTGCGACTCGTGATGCGCCTGATTCCTTTTACATTCCAGTCTAATTTGCTATGTATAGTTTAATTTGACAGGGAACATGACCGGGATGTTCAAGGATACGCGTATGGATCACGGCAGAATTCTTATCGTTGAGGACGAGGCCATCATCGGCAAGGAAATTGAGCTGAGTCTCAAGGGCCTTGGCTATGAGGTGCTCGGTGTCGTATCAACGGGAGAGGAAGCCGTGGAGCGTGCTCTGCGCGAGCGGCCGGACTTGGTGGTCATGGACATCATGCTTGCCGGCGATATGGATGGAACCGAGGCCGCAGCCGAGATCCGTCGCCAGAGTCACATTCCCATCGTTTTTTCCACGGCCTACACGGACGACGAGACCCTGGCCCGGGTCAAGCCCACGGCTCCTTATGGCTATCTGATCAAGCCTTTTGACCAGACGGATTTGCGGATCACCGTGGAGACCGCCCTCTACAAGAGCGGCATGGAAGAGAAGCTCAGGATCAGCGAACAGCGTCTGCGCCAGGCCCAGAAGCTGGAGGCTGTGGGTACGCTCGCCAGCGGCATTGCCCACGATTTCAACAATATCCTGTCGGCCATTATCGGTTATTCCGAGATGGGGCTCTCCAAAGTGAATGACGCGGACCCCCTGCACAAGATGTTTGACCGTATCCATAAGGCTGGACGCAGAGCCAAGAATCTGGTGCAGCAACTCCTGGAGTTCAGTCGGCCGGCGGGAGTGGATCTGGCGTCCGTGGACCTTGGCCCTCTCGTTCTGGAGGTTCTGGACATGCTGTCACCCTCGCTGCCAACCGGGGTGCGCACCGAAGTTTCGTTGCCCGAGGGACCGTGTCTGGTCAAGGTCGACTCCACCCAGATGCACCAGGTCGTTCTGAATCTGCTCAAGAATGCCGCGGACTCCATGGTCCAGGGCGGAGGCCTGCTGAGTGTCAGTCTGGTCATGGGTTCTCAGGCGGACCCCGAGGCCGCGGTCTGTCTGCCGATGTTCGATAGGCAGATCGAGGTCGGCGATCAGGATTGCACCTGTGTGAAGCTGGAGGTCCGCGACACGGGGTGCGGCATGGGCGAGGTGGTGCGCAGCCGGGCCTTTGACCCGTTCTTTACCACCAAGGCCTCGGGCGAGGGGACCGGCATGGGCCTGGCCGTGGTGCATGGCATCATCCAGAGCTATGGCGGTTGGATCGGGCTGGAAAGCGAGCCGGGGCTCGGCTCGGCGCTGACGGTCTGTCTGCCGCAGGCAGGGGAGTAGCAGATGGCGAATGTCCTGGTGATCGATGACGACCAAATGATCTGCGAGATGATCACAGATATCGTTCAGGACGTCGGGCACAGTTGTGACTCGGCACACTCACTGCGGGCTGGGCTGGCCAAGGCCCTGTCCGGGCGGTTCGATGTGGTCTTTCAGGATGTGTACCTGTCCGACGGCATGGGGCTGGATCTTTTGCCCCAACTCAAGGAAGCACCGGGTCGCCCCGAGGTGGTCATCATCACCGGTGCCGGCGAGACCCATGTGGCCGAAAGGGCCATGCGTGAAGGGGCCTGGGATTTCGTGGCCAAGCCCCTGGACCTGGACGGGGTGCTGGGCCCTCTGGAACGCGCCTTGAAGTATCGGGGGGAACGGCACGGGTCGGCCGTGAAGAAGGCCGTGCGCCGTGAGGGGATCGCTGGTTCGAGTCCGTTGATCCGGGCCTTGCTGTCCACCGTGGCCATGGCCGGGGAGAGCGGGGCCAGTGTGCTCATCACCGGAGAAACGGGGACGGGCAAGGAACTGTTCGCCAGGGCCATTCACGCCAACAGTCCGCGCGCGACGAAACCGTTCGTGGTCGTGGACTGCGCCTCCCTGCCTGAAAACCTAGTGGAGTCCATCCTTTTCGGACACGTCAAGGGGGCGTTCACCGGGGCGGAAAAGGCCCGGGATGGACTGGTCATGCTGGCCAACGGGGGCACCTTGTTTCTGGACGAGGTGGGTGAACTGCCGTTTGCCATGCAGCGCTCCTTTTTACGGGTGCTGGAGGGGCACACCTTCCGACCCGTGGGCAGCAAAAATGAACTGGGCAGTGACTTTCGGTTGGTGGCAGCCACCAACCGCCACCTGGATGAGATGGTGGAGCGGGGCGAGTTCCGCAAGGATTTGTTGTACCGCATCCGGTCCTTCTCCATCGAGGTGCCGCCGCTCAGGGAGCGTGTGGAGGATATCGAGGAGATCGTCAGTGTGCACATGGCCCGGATGACCAGTCAGGGGCGGTTCCAGGCCAAGGGCTTTTCCCCGGAATTCGTGCACGCCCTGGCATCGTATCCTTGGCCGGGGAACGTGCGTGAGCTGGTGAATTGTCTTGAGCGCTCCCTGGCAACGGCCCATGCGGACAGGACCCTGTTTTTGACCCATCTTCCCGAGAATGTGCGGGTCAGTTACGCCCGGACCCTGGTCAATCGCGAAGGGCCCAGCAAGCCCTATCCCGGCACCGTTGACGGGGCCGATTCGGCTTCTCTTCCGTCCCGGGTTGAGGCCGCTCAAGGTGGGGACCCGTCGCAGCCAGGATCTCAGGAGAGCTGGAGCGTTTATCGAGAACGGGCCGTGGGCCATGCCGAGCAGGATTATTTTAAGCGGCTCCTGGCGTTTACCCATGGAAATATCAGGGAATCCTGTGAGATCGCAGGTGTCTCCCGGGCGCGTCTGTACCAGATTCTGCAAAAGCACGACATCAAGCGCCTGCACTGAGTCCCCCCTGTGAGCTTGTCTGATTTTGTTAGACGAACTCGCGCAGTGTGTCTCTCTGCATTGGACAAATCCTGTTCACGTAGACAGTTTTGCGTCCTGGGGGACGCCCTGCACCCACACCTCACTCCCTGTCTTTTTCTCATCACCCCGGTTTTTTAAGATATCTGCAAAACTCCTCGCGCATCTGCGGAAGTGGTACGCATCTTGATAATATGGGGCAGAGGGTAAGAAAATGAGTACCGCAACCAACATCCTGAATCTGGCACAAAAGGCCGTTTACGGCGGAGTTTCCTTGGAAGCCGCACGACTGTGCACTGTCTGCTGGACCGTCCACGACACCGAAGACTGTCCGGAGTGCAACGCCAGGCAGTGGATCTATCTGGCCCCCCTGTTGCGGGGTTTTGACGAGGTCGGCTGTGTGCGTAGCTCCCGGGACCCCCTGCTGCAAGAAGGGCCATCGTTCCGGACCATGTAGCCGGGTTGCTCCAGTTATACTATTTGGTCTGCGGGCGTTCCTCCTGCGAAGCCTGCAGACCTGGTGAGACGGCTCCCCCCCCTATAGAGCCGTCTCTTCCCCCCAATAAAAGCCGTCTTCTCTCCCCCCCGAGAAGGCGGCTTTTCCTTGCCCTTGCGGCAGCCCGTCGGGTGGGGTTCAATCGCAGTCCGGCTTGTCCGGCTGCAATCGATTGTTCCACGGGCTTTCCATTTGCGCGCTTGGTTGCTATGGAGTGCCGATCCAAGGAGGGCCTTTCGCATGAAGCGTACACGCCTGCTGTTTAAAATTATCCTGGGCATCGTCCTCTATGCCCTGGCCGTGCTGACCACCGCCGCCGCCGTGAAGGCCGAACAGGGAAACGACACCCTATTCCAGGTATCGACCATCGACGCTTTGCTGGACGGGGTCTACGACGGGGCCATGCCCGTGGCCCGGCTGATTGCCATGGGCAATACGGGGCTGGGAACGTTTCACGCCCTGGACGGGGAGATGGCCGTGATCGACGGCGTGGTCTACCAGATCCGGTCCGACGGCTCGGTGCGCGTGGCCGAACAGGGGGCGAGCACGCCATTTGCGGCGGTGACCCCCTTTGAGCCCGACCTGACCCTGACCCTGGGCAATGTCTCGTCCATGCGCGAGCTGAATTCGGCACTGGAAGCCCTGCTGCCCAATCCCAATATCTTTTACGCCATCCGGGCCACAGGGCAGTTCCGCACGGTCAAGACGCGCAGCGTGCCGCGTCAGACCAAGCCTTATCCACCGCTGAAGGTGGTGGCCGCCACCCAGCCCGTCTTTGACTTTTCGGACGTGCCCGGCGACATCGTGGGCCTCTGGTCCCCGGCCTTCGTCAAGGGTGTGGGCGTGCCCGGGTTCCATCTGCATTTCGTGAATGCCGCGCGCACCGGTGGTGGGCACATGCTGGACTGTTCTTTCGAGCACCTGACCCTGACCCTGGATGCCACCCCGGCCTTCACCGTGGTCCTGCCCCAGAGCGAGGACTTTGCAACCACGAACCTTACCCTTGACCGGGCCGCGGACCTGCACAAGGTCGAGCAGTAAAGCCCGCCTCGTGAAGGCCGTCCGCTCTTCGGAGCGCAGGGTCCGAGAATCCAGTTTCTTGCAGATTCTTTTGGTCGCTAATTCAAAAGGCCGCTCCCCCGGGGGAGCGGCCTTTTGCTATGTGATATTGGGGAGAAGTGGTTAGATCTTGCGTTTGTCCAGGACGCGTTGGATCTTGCAGGCGTTGGTGTCGAACAGGCTGGCGCGTTCAACGATGCGTACGTCGAAGCCCACCCCCAGCACCGATTCCAGGCGTTTGCGGATGGAGGCGCACATCTGCTGGTGCTTCTTGATCTCGTCGAAGAATTCGTCGGTGGCGGCCTCCACCAGCACGGTGCCCTTGTCCAGCACCCCGTCCAGTTCCAGGATGATCTGGAAGCAGGGATCAACGCCCTCGATCTCGGCCAGCACGTTCTCCACCTGCTTGGGGTAGACGTTGATGCCCTTCAGGATGAACATGTCGTCCGTACGGCCCTGGACCCGGTCCATGCGCTGGTGGATCCGCCCGCAGGGGCACTGGCCCGGGATCAGCCGGGTCAGGTCGCCGGTGCGGAACCTGAGCATGGGGAAGGCCTCCTTGGTCAGGGTGGTCAGCACCAGTTCGCCCACCTCGCCCGGGGCCACGGGCTCCAGGGTTTCGGGGTCGATGATCTCGGCCAGGAAGTGGTCCTCGTTGATGTGCAGGCCCCGGCGTTCCAGGCATTCGCCCGCCACGCCCGGGCCCATGATCTCGGACAGGCCGTAGTTGTCCGTGGCCGTCAGCTTCAGGCCGTCCTGGATGCGCTGGCGTACGCCCTCGGACCAGGTCTCCCCACCGAATAGGCCATGCTTCAATGTCAGGGCGTTGGTATTGATGCCCTGGGTGTGCATGGCCTCGGCCAGGTACAGGGCGTAACCCGGGGTGCAGAGCAGGGCCGTGGTCTTGTAATCCTCGATGATCTGGATCTGGCGGCGGGTGTTGCCCGAGGAGCTGGGGATCACGGAGGCACCGAGCAGCTCGGCCCCGTAGTGGAAGCCGAAGCCTCCGGTGAACAGGCCGTAGCCGAAGGCGATCTGGACCACGTCGTCCTTGGTCACGCCGCCTGCGGTGAGCACCCGTGCCGCGAGTTGGGCCCAGCGCCGGACGTCGTTCTTGGTGTAGCCCACCACCACGGCCTTGCCCGTGGTGCCGCTGGAGGCATGCAGGCGCACCACCTCGCGCATGGGCACGGCGAACATGCCATAGGGGTAGTTGTCGCGCAGATCGTTCTTGGTGGTGAAGGGCAGGCGGCGTACGTCATCCAGGCTGCGCAGGTCGTCCACGTCCAGTTCCAGGTCCTCGAACTTCTTTTTGTAGAACGGCACATTGCGCGACAGGCGGTACAGCGTGGACTGCAGCCGTTCCAATTGCAGCTGGGTCAGTTCGTCCCGGCTCATGCATTCGTTCTTCTCGTCGAAGTACATTCAAGGCTCCTTGATTCGATCGTTTCCCCGGCCACGTTCCCGAAGGTGTTCGGCAGGCCCCTTCTTGCTAGGGTGTCCCGGGGATGGGGCACCTGGGGCGGGGTCCGGGGCACCAAGGCCCCGGGATATCATTGCTCCACGTCCAGGTCGCGGCCCAGATAGGCGCGCTGCACATCCCTGTTTTCCAAGAGTTCCTCGCTTGGCCCCTGGAGGATGATGCGCCCGGTCTCCAGCACGTAGCCCCGGTCCGCAATCCTCAGGGCCATGCGGGCGTTCTGTTCCACCACCAGCACCGTCAGATCGAACTTGTCGCGCAGCTCCCGGATGTGCCGGAAGATCTCGCGGGTGATCTGCGGGGCCAGGCCCATGCTGGGTTCGTCTAGGAGCAGCATTCGGGGCCGCGCCATGAGAGCCCGGCCGATGGCCAGCATCTGTTGCTCACCTCCGGACAGGGTCCCGGCGGCCTGACGGCGGCGCTCGCCCAGGACGGGGAACATGTCGTACATGGTCTGAATGTCGCGGCCCACCTGCGCGCGAGACTTGAACGAAAAGCGGTTGAAGGCCCCGAGCAGCAGGTTGTCCTCGACCTTCATGGGCTTGAACACCAGCCGGCCCTCGGGCACGTGCGAGACACCCAGCTTGACGATGGTGTTGGCCTGGGTGCGGGTGATGTCCCGGCCATCGAACTCGATGTCCCCGTCCGAGGCACGGTTCAGCCCGGAGATGGTGGTCAAGAGGGTGGTCTTGCCCGCGCCGTTGCCGCCGATAAGGGCCACGATCTCGCCCTTGTCCACGTGCAGCGAGGCGCGCTTGACCGCATGGATCTTGCCGTAGAACACGTCGATGTTTCTCAGTCTGAGCATGGCTAGATCCCGTCGTCTTCGCCCAGATAGGCCCTGATGACCTCCGGGTTTTTCTGGATTTCCAGGGGTGTGCCCACGGCCAGATCCTTGCCGTAGTTGAGCACCATGATCTCGTCCGAGATGCCCATGACCAGGTCCATGTCGTGTTCCACCAGGACCACGGTCACGCCCAGTTCGTCGCGGATGCGGGTGATGAGCTTTCCCAGGGCCTTGGTCTCCTTCATGTTCAGCCCGGCAGCGGGCTCATCCAGGAGTAGCAGCTCGGGCTTGGAGGCCAGGGCGCGGGCCAGTTCCATGGCCCGTTGCTGGCCGAAGGCCAGGTCGCCCGACGGGGCCTGGATCAATTCCGTCAGCTCCACGAAGGCCAATTTGTCCATGGCCAGTTCGGTACAGCGGCGTTCCTCGCGGCGATAGCGCGGGGTCTTGAGCAGGCAGTCCGGCACGGAGTATTGCACATGGCGGTGGCAGCCGGTCATGACGTTCTCGATGACCGACATGTTGGAGAACACCTCCAGGTTTTGGAAGGTGCGCACCACCCCCGCCTGGCCGCGTTTGTGGGTCGGCAGGTTGGTGATCTCGTCCCCGGCGAATGCAATGCGGCCCTCGCCCACCCGGACCAGCCCGGTGATGGCGTTGAGCAGGGTCGTCTTGCCCGCCCCGTTGGGGCCGATGATGCTGGTCACCGCACCCTTGCGAGCGCTGAAATTGACGCAGTCCAAGGCCAGCACCCCGCCGAAGCGCACGGTCACGTCCTGGCAGGCCAGCAGGGGCGCGCTATTCATTGGGCGCCCTCCTGGTCGGGGCCATCCTGTTCACGGCGGCCTTGGCCAAGCGCTTCACGCCCCCTGCAATGCCGTCGGGCAGGTACATCATGCCCAGCACCAGGATGCCGCCGTAGAGCAGGGTCTCGATGTTTTCAAAGGCCCGCAGGAACTCGGGCAGCACGGACAGGAAGACCGCCCCCGCCACTGCCCCCCAGACGCTGGCCATGCCGCCCAGAACCACCATCACGATGAGCGTCACCGAGAAGTGGAAGCCAAAGGACGAGGGGGCCACAAACGACAGGTAGTGCGCATAGAGTACGCCCGCGACCCCGGCGTACCCGGCCGAGAGCACGAAGATGAAGCGTTTGTAGGCGGTGATGTCGATACCCGAGACCTGGGCGGCCTTTTCGCTGGTGTGGATGGCGCGCATGGCGCGCCCGAAGCGCGAGTCGATGAGGTTCAGGGACAACAAGACGATCAGGGTCAACACGCCTGCCACCAGGAAATAGTAGGAGAGGTCCGACTCGAAGGCGAAGCCGAACAGCTCCAGCCGGGGTACGCCCACGAATCCGCTGGGGCCGCCCGTGAGCTCGATGGACTCGTTGAAGACGATGTACACGATGAGCCCGAAGCCCAGGGTGGCCATGGCCAGGTAGTGGCCGGAGAGCTTGAGTGTCGGGACGCCGATCAGATAGGCCGCGGCCACGGTGAGCACGACGCCGGCCACGAGTCCGGCCTCCATGGGCCAGCCGTAGGTGGTGGTCAGGATGGAGGTGGTGTAGGCGGCCAGCCCGTAGAACGCGCCGTGGCCCAGGGAAATCTGCCCCGCATAGCCCAGCAGCAGGTTCAGCCCGATGACGATGATGGCGTTCAGGAAGGCCAGGATCAGGGTGCTGATGTAATAGTCGTTGGTCAGCAGAAAGGGCAGGGCTGCGGCCAGGGCGGCGAAGGTCGTGACGCCCAGGGTGTTTTTCTTGCCGGTGGTCATGGCCTAGACCCGGTCCGAACTGGCCTGACCGAAGAGCCCGGATGGCTTCACGAACAAGAGCAGCAGCAGGATGATGAAGGTGAAGGCGTCCTTGTAGGCCGAGGAGATGAACCCTGCGCCAAAGGACTCCAGTACACCCAGGATGAGTCCGCCTGCTGCCGCGCCAAAGGGGTTGCCCAGCCCGCCGGTAATGCAGGCCGCGAAGCCCTTCAGGCCCAGCAGGATGCCCACGTCGTAGCTGGTCAAGGTCAGCGGCGCGAGGATGGCCCCGCCAACGGCCCCCACCAGTGCGGAGATCATGAAAGACAACAGCACCATGCGTCGCACGTCGATGCCCACCAGGAAGGCGGCCTTGACGTCGTAGGAGCAGGCCAGCATGCCCTTGCCATAGATGGTGCTGGAGAAGAACAGCTTCAGTCCCGCGAGGATGGCCAGGGTGATGGCCAGCACCCACAGGGTCTGTGGCAGCATGGTTGCGCCGCCGAAGTGCAGGGGCTGCATGCCCGAGAAGTGCGGCAGGGCGAAGGTGTCCTTGCCCCAGGCCAACATGGCCAGGCCGCGGATGAGGATGGAGACGCCGATGGTGATGATGATCAGCTGGATCACGCTGGCGTTCTTCACCGGGCGGATGGTGAAGCGTTCGAAGGCCGCGCCCACGATCACCGATACGACCACCGCCAGCACGATGGCCGGAACAAGGGCCAGGCCCAGCGCCTTCATGAAGTAGACGCTGAGCATGCCCCCGAGCATCACAAACTCGCCCTGGGCGAAGTTGATGACGCCCGTGGTGTTGAAGATGATGGTGAAACCCAGGGCGGTCAGACCATAGGTGCTGCCCATGGTCAGACCGGACACCAGGTATTGCAGTATTGAGGCGAAATCCATGTTGCGGCTACCTCAGCACCTTCCAGTCGCCGTTTTCGATGGCGACCATGACAAAGGCCTGTTCGTCCAGGCCGTTGTGGTCGGTTGCGGAGAAGTTGTATTCGCCGGTGGCGCCTACATAACCGGTGATGGATTCCAGGGCGTCGCGGATGGCCATGGGCTCGGTGCTCCCGGCCTTCTCGATGGCGGTCTTGACCAGCATCAGGGCATCAAAGGCGTAACCGCCGAAGGTGGAGACCGGGATGTTGAACTTGGCCTGGTAGTCCTTGGCGTAGTCGGTCAGCACGGGGCGCTGCGGATGGTCGGCGGGGATCTGATCAACGGCAATCATCCGCCCGGCAGGCAGCATCAAGCCGTTGGCGGCATCGCCAGCCAGGTCGATGAATTTCTTGGAGGCCACGCCGTGGCTCATGTACAGCGGGGTGCTGATGCCAAGCTGGACGCGGTTCATGGCGACCACGGCCGGGCCGGGGTTGGTGCCCCAGCAGATGATGGCGTCGGGACCCAGGCCTTTGATCTTGGTCAGCTGGGCGGTCATGTCCGTGTCCTTGGGCCCGTAGACCTCGTCGGCCAGCAGGTTCATGCCCTGGGCGGGAACGAGTTCCTTGAGCACGGTGCGTCCGGCCTGGCCGAAACCGTTGGACACGGTGAGGATGGCCACGCTCTTGATTCCGGCGGCCCGGGCATGGGCCAGGATGGTCATCACGGCGTGGCGGTCGGATTGGGGTGTCTTGAAGACCCAGGGATTGACCGGCGTGACGATCTTTTCGGCGGCCGCGCAGGAGACCAGGGGAATCTTGGAAGCGCTGAACTTGTTCATGATAGCCAGGGTGTTGCCGGAGACGGTGGGCCCGACGACTGCGGCCACGCGGTCCTTCTTGATCAGCTTGTCGGCGGCGAGCACGCATTTGTTCACGTCGGTCTCGTCGTCGTAGATGATCAGTTCGAGCTGCTTGCCCAGGATGCCGCCGGCGGCGTTTATCTTCTCTTCAAGCAACAGCAGGGTGTTCTTTTCGGGCTCGCCCAGAAACGAGGCCGGGCCGCTGACGGACAGCACCGCACCGATCTTGATGGTCTCGGAAGCCATTGCCGGAACGGCGATCATCAGGCCCAGGGCCAAGAGAATCAAAGCGCGCATGGTCTTCATGCGGATCCCTCCTTTGGGTGAATATAAAAAAATGGGGTGGGCGTCAGGTCTGCCCAGATTCGTGTCCGACTGGGGGCTAGCGGCTAAAACTGAAGATGCCGCCTGTGCCCGCGACCCCCCGGGATAGTCGCCTGGAGAGCCCGTGGACAGAAGCGGGCAGCATCTCCCCGATGCTGGCGGTGCACGTCTTGGTGGAGGAGGACCCAGCAGGGGCGAGGACACGCATGAAGCCTCGAAGGGCTACGGTTGCGTGGTCTGCGAAGCGGATCATGTCGCCCTCGTTGGTTCGTGGTTGGCGGTGCGTGCAAAGACAGGACACTGTCAGTGGAATGATGAACCCAGTTGGCAGTGTGCCACATTCTTGTCAAATCAAGGAGGTTATTGTCAAGGGAGGGGGTATGATATGTCAGTTTTCTCCACAGCATACAAGGAGTGGGAAGGGGCCCTCGACCCGATGCCGAGGGCCCCTTCCTCATCGTCGCGGAGGTGACGAGCTTCTTGCCTCCGCAAGGCGGAGGCTGGATGCAGCAGGTTAGTGGACTATCGTCCATTCGCCGTTCTTGATGCGGATCATCTCGAAGGCGCTCTCGTCCAGGCCGTTGTGGTCGCTGGCCGAGAAGTTGAAGATTCCGGCGGTGCCGACGAATCCGCTGATTTTTTCCAGGTTGTCACGGATGGACTGGGGATCAGCGGAGCCACCCATTTCGATGGCTTTGAGCGTCAGCACCAGAGCGTCGTAGCCGTGGCCGCCGAAGGTGGAAACCGGTGCCTTGAACTTGGCCTGATAGTCATTGGCATAGGCCGTGAGCATGGCCTTCTGCGGATTGGAGTCGGCGATCTGGTCGGCCACGATCAGCCGACCGGCGGGCAGCAGGATGCCCTCGGAGGCATCGCCGGCCAGCTCGATGAATTTCTTGGAGGCTACGCCGTGGCTCATGTACAGCGGGGTGCTGATCCCCAGCTGGACGCGGTTCATGGCGACCACGGCCGGGCCGGGGTTGGTGCCCCAGCAGATGATGGCGTCGGGCCCCAGGCCCTTGATCTTGGTCAGCTGGGCGGTCATGTCCGTGTCCTTGGGCCCGTAGACCTCGTCGGCCAGCAGTTCCATGCCCTGGGCGGGGACGAGTTCCTGCAGCACGGCGCGCCCGGCCTGGCCGAAGCCGTTGGACACGCTGAGGATGGCGATCTTTTTATAGCCCTGGGCCTGGGCGTGCTTCAGGATCTTGGTCACGGCGTGGCGGTCGGACTGGGGCGTCTTGAAGACCCAGGGATCGACGGGGTTGACGATCTTTTCTGCGGCTGCGCAGGACACCAACGGGATTCCGGCCTTGGAGAACTTGGCCATGACGGCCAGGGTGTTGCCGGACACGGTGGGGCCGAGCACCGTGCAGACCTTGTCCATTTTCAGGAGCTTGTCCACGGCCAGCACGCAATTGTTGACGTTGGTCTCGTCGTCGTAGACCACCAGCTCGAGCTGTTTGCCCAGGACCCCGCCCTTGGCGTTGATCTCCTCGACCAGCATCTCCATGGTGTTGCGCTCGGGCTCGCCCAGAAACGAGGCCGGACCGGTAACGGAGAGGACCGCACCGAGTTTGATGGTCTCCGAAGCCATGGCCAGGGCCGAAAGGCCCAGAGCCAGCAACACCAAGGTCAGAATCCGTAGAATCTTCATGCCGTGCTCTCCGCTTTGGGGATTGATGGATTATGAAAAAATGTTGAGCCGAACTATGATTGATAATCGATGATCTGTCAATATACGGGAAATGAACGGATGTCTGACTGCATTGGGTTGAGAAAACAGAGGATTCGACGCATGATCGAGTCCGGTACGACGTTACGGAAGAGACCTCGCGTTGTGGGGCGTTGTCTGGTCGACGTGGTGCGTTGCGTGTCCGCAGGGTGCAGGGACCATGAAGAGAGGAGGTGGTGATGGAGTTGCTGCTGAGGACGTTTCGGGACGGGGACCAGGAACCGGTGATCCGGCTCTGGAAGGAATGCGGGCTGGTGGTGCCCTGGAACGATCCGGCCAGGGATATCGACCGCAAGCTGGAGGATTCGCCGGAACTGTTTTTCGTGGCCGAGGCGCATGGCCAAATTGTGGGCACGTGCATGGCTGGTTACGAGGGCCACCGGGGCTGGATCTTCTACCTGGCCGTACTTCCGGAGAGCCGGGGGCAGGGACTCGCCCGGACCTTGCTGGACCACGCCGAGGCCGCACTCCTGGACCGCGGCTGCCCCAAGGTGGAACTGATGGTTCGCGACAGCAATACCAGTGTTCTGGAATTCTACCGCCACCTGGGCTACGCCGACGAGCCGGTCAGGGTGCTGGGAAAGCGCCTGATTGCCGACCAATGAAGGGCTGGTTTCCCCCTGGCATTCAGGATGCGGAGCGGCCTGAAAAGACTGCCCGGCATGTTGGCTGATAATCTTTCGGGTGATGATCGAATTGTGCGCTTTGGCCCGGGACCGGGTGCCGGGGGGAATGGGCGCAGACCAGCAACACGATGTCCGCAGAAAAGCCTCCAGAAAAAAATCTGGAGGCTTTGTTGTTGATTCGGACAGAGAGTCGTTGAGGGTTTAGTTCTTTTTGAGCCAGGCTTCCCAGGCGGCGAGGGCGGGCTTGCCGTCCTTGGTGGTCACGCCCGTGAACCAGGCCTTGCAGGTTTCTGGGTTCTGCTTGGCCCAGGTCAGGCCTGCCTGCAGGGGCTTCAGATCGGGGGTTTCATACATCCGGGTCATGATCTGGTTCATCATGGACAGGGGGAATTTGAAATTCTTGATGAACGCCATGACATTGGGCTGCTCGGCATCAAAACCCTTGCGGTAGTTGGTGTACACGGTGGCCAGACCATCGTTGCCGCCAAAGGTCTCGTCGGTGCTCCCCGTGAGATAACCGATGTCCAGGACCTCGTTCATGTAGTGCGGGGTCCAGCCCAGGAAGACGGCCCACTTGCCCGTGCGGATGCAGTCCTTGACCTGGCCCAGCATTCCGGCCTCGCTGGAGGGGACCAGCTCGAAGGAGCCCAGGCCGAACATGTTCTTGTCGATCATGGCCTGAATGATCTCGTTGCCGTCATTGCCTTCCTCGATGCCGTAGATCTTGTGATCCAGCTTGTCGGCATACTTGGCGAGGTCGGAAAAGTCCTTCAGACCGCCTTCAAGGACATAGCTGGGCGCGGCCAGGGTGTATTGCGCACCTTCCATGTTGGCCACGGACTTCACCACGGAGCCGTCGTCGAAGTAGGGCTGGGCGATGCCGGCCATGGAGGGCATCCAGTTGCCGAGGAAGACGTCGGCTTCGCCGGTGGCCATGGCTTTGTAGGCCACAGGCACCGAGAGCATGTAGTTTTCAGCGTCGTAGCCAAGGGCTTTGAGGACGCTGACCCCCAGTTCGGTCTTGACCGTCACGCCGGTCCAGCTGACGCTGGCGAACCGAATATTGTCACGGGCCTGGGCCGCTACGGTCAGGGACAGGAGCAACAAAAGAACCATCAGGGCCGCCAAGGGAGCTTTCTTTGAAAAAACCATCATCTCTCCTCTGTTATGAGTAGTGGAATCAGCCGCATCTACAAAGCAGGGTGCAGCGTACCTTTACCTTCCAAACCAGTTCAGGGATTTGGGGGCAAGGTTTTGGAAGACGTGTTTCGTCTCCAGATATTCTTCAAGTCCGGCCCGTCCGAGCTCTCGGCCAATGCCGGATTGCTTGTAGCCGCCCCAGGGGGCCTGGACAAAATAAACGTTGAAATCGTTGACCCAGACGGTTCCGAAACGCAGGCCGCGGGACATGCGCTGTTGGCGCTGTGCATCGTTGGTCCAGAATCCGGCGGACAGGCCATAGGTGGTGTCGTTGGCCAGGCGTAAGGCCTCGTCTTCGCTCTCGAAGCGTTCCACGGTGATCACCGGGCCGAAGACCTCTTCCTGGACGATGCGCATGGAGCTGGTGCAGTCGGTGAACAGGGTGGGCAGCACGAAGAAGCCGTCTTGCAGTTCAGGGTTCGTGGGGCGGGTGCCGCCGCTGAGCAGCGTGGCCCCTTCCTGTCGACCGAGTTGGATGGCGCGTTCCACCTTGTCCCTGTGCTGCTCGGAGATCAGCGGGCCCATCTGCGTGCCTTCGGTCATTCCGTTGCCGATGACGATGCGTTCCATCCTGGCGCGCAGAGCGAACACGAAGTCGTCGTGGATGGAGGATTCGAGCAGCAGGCGTGCCCCGGCGGAGCAAATCTGTCCGGCGTGGAAGAAAACAGCGTTCAGGGCGTAGTCCACGGCTGTTTCCAGGTTCGCGTCGGCAAAGACGATATTCGGGTTTTTGCCGCCCAGTTCCAGGGCGATTTTCTTGGCGTTGCCGCTGGCGGCCTGCATGATCTTGCGCCCGGTCTCGATGCCTCCGGTGAAGGAGATCAGATCGACGTCCAGGCTTTCCGCCAGCTCTGCGCCCACGGGGTTGCCCGCTCCCAGCACCAGATTGATCACCCCGCGCGGGAAGCCGACTTCCTGCGCCAGTTCGGTGATGCGGATGGTGGTCAGCGGGGTGATCTCGCTGGGCTTGATGACAAGGGTGCAGCCAGCCGCCAGGGCCGGAGCCATCTTCCAGGAGGCCTGCAGCAACGGATAGTTCCAGGGTGAGATCTGGCCGCAGACCCCCACGGGCTCGCGAACGATGGTGCTCGTGCTGTCCGCCACGGGGCTGTCGATGGGGGCATCCGCCATGTCGGTCACGGCGATGTCGGCGTAGTAGCGGAAGATTCCGGCGATATCGTCCATGTCCCAGCGGCTTTCCTCAAGGGTTTTGCCGGTGTCGAGGCTTTCCAGGCTGGCCAGCTCTTCTCTGTGCTCTTGCACGGCGTCGCCCAGGGCGCGCACCAAGGCGGCACGCTCCGAGGCCTTCAGCCGTGGCCAGGGCCCATAATCGAAGGCCTCGCGGGCGGCGGCAATGGCATCCTGCGTGTCCTCGCGCGTGCCTTCGGCCACGGTGGCGATCACTTTCCGGTTGAAGGGGTTGATGATCTCGCGGCTGGCAACGCCGCGGCCCATGGTCCACTCGCCATTGATGTACAGACCCTGGTTCATGCGTCATCCCCCCCCGGCGCCTGCGGGCTGTTGGGGCTGGTGCTTGTAAAACGGGGCACGCGAGGCTTCCATGGGCGTGTTGCCCAGGATGATGTCGGCGGACTTCTCGGCGGTCATCATCACCGGGGCGTAAATGTTGCCGTTGGTGACATCGGGGAAGACCGAGGCATCCACCACGCGCAGATTCTTGACTCCATGGACCTGGAGTTTGGCATCCACCACCGCCATCTTGTCGTAGCCCATCTTGCAGGTGCAGCTGGGGTGATAGGCGCTCTCTCCTTCGCGGGCCACGAAGTCCAGGATCTGTTCGTCGGTCTGGGCCTCTTTGCCCGGGGCCAGTTCCTCGCCCCGGTAGCGGTCAAACGCCGGCTGCTCCATGATGTTGCGGGTGCAGCGGATGGCCTCGACCCATTCGCGGCGTTCGCGCTCCGTGGAGAGGTAGTTGAAGAGGATGGCCGGGTGTTCGAACGGATCGGCGGACTTGAGTTTGACATGGCCGCGCACGTCCGTGTTCATGGGGCCGACGTGGCACTGATAGCCGTGCCCCTGCTGCGGTGAGGAGCCGTCGTAGCGGATGGCCACGGGCAGGAAATGATACTGCAGGTTGGGGTACTCCACCTGGTCGTTGCCACGGACAAAGCCGCCGGCCTCGAAATGGTTGGTCGCTGCCGCACCCTTGCGCCCGAACAGCCATTGCAGGCCGATCTTGGGTTGGTTGTACCACTTCAGCGCCGGGTACATGCTGACGGGTTCTTTGCAGGAGTACTGGACGTACAGCTCCAGGTGGTCCTGGAGGTTCTCGCCGACCCCGGGCAGGTCCACCACCGAACGCAGACCGAAGCGGCTGAGTTCTTCGGCATTACCGACGCCCGAAAGCTGGAGCAGCTGGGGGGAATTGATGGCCCCGCCGCAGCTGATGATTTCACCGCCGAAGGCCTTGTGCAGCTTCTTGCCGCGTCTGAACTCGACGCCCACGGCGGTGGTGCCCTCGAACAGGATGCGCGTCGCCTGTGACAGGCATTTGATGGTCAGGTTCCTGCGGTTTTTGACCGGATGGACATAGGCGCGGGCGGCGTTGTGGCGGCGGCCCCGATAGGTGGTGCGTTCGAACTTGCCGAAGCCTTCTTGCTGATAGCCGTTGACGTTGGAGGTCAGGGGATACCCAGCCTGCTGGGCGGCCTGAAAAAAGGCGTCAAACAGTGGGCTTTCGCAGTCGGGCTCAGTCAGATACATGGGGCCGCTGACGCCCTGGTAGCCATCGGACCCGGACAGACTCTGTTCGAAGCGCTGGAAATACGGCAGACAGTGGCTGTAATCCCAATCTTCCAGGCCCTTGTTCGTGGCCCATTTTTCATAATCCATGGCGTTGCCACGGATGTGGATCATGCCGTTGATGCAGCTGGAACCGCCGAGGACCTTGCCTCGGGGCTGGTAGATGCGGCGACCCTTCATGTGGGGTTCCGGCTCGGACTCGTACCACCAATTATAGGTCTTGCCTTGCAGGGGATAGGTCAGGGCGGCGGGCATGTGGATGCGGAAATCCATTTTGAAGTCGGGCAGGCCCGCCTCCAGGACCAGGACGCTGGCTTTGGGATTTGCGCTTAGGCGATTGGCCAGCACACTGCCGGCGGAGCCGCCGCCCACAATGATGTAATCATATGTTTTAAGGGTCATTGGTTGTTCCTTGTTCTTTCTGCAACCGGGTTGCAGGTTGTTCGTTTTTGTCCGTGGTGCCCAACTGTTCCGTGAGCAGTGGCGCTTGCTGTTCAGCTGCTTCCACGCATTCGCGTAACAGCAGGTAGTGCCTGCCGATGAGCGCATGGCATTTGAACAGGTCGCCATCGGCGATGGCCTTGGCGGTGTTTTGCCAGTTGCGGACGGTCTGTTCGCGAAATTGCTGGTGGGCGTAGAGGGCGTAGTCTTCGGAGCTGAAACCGAGCTGGATGGCGCCCATGATCCATTCAAATACGGGGTTGTAGCTCATCTTCGCAAAGCGGATGTTCAACTCCCTGTCCATCTCACCCAGCAGATGCTGGTCGGGCTCGGGGCCGTGGGCCTGTTCGGCCAGGGCCTGGGCACCATCCAGCAGTGCCTGTTTGTCTTCCTTGCTGGCATTGACGATGGCCAGGGCGGCGATGGTCTGGTCGGTGCTTTCGCGGAAGGTGATGACATGTTCGGGGGCGACCTTGTTTTGGCGTAGAAACAGCGCAAGGGATTCGCTGACGTTGGCCACATCGAGCTGTTTGACGTAGGTGCCGCCCTTGGCCCCTTTGCGGACCTCAACCAGCCCCTTCTGGCGTAAGACCTTGATCGCCTCGCGGATGACGCCGCGGCCCGTCTTGAACAGGGTCTGTAATTCGCGCTCGCTGGAAAGGCTCTCGCCGGGGAGCACCTTGCCGTTGATGATGGCGGCCTCCAATTGGAGGGCCACATCCTCGCTGGCTCTGCCCGCACGGGCAGGAATGAATAGCTGTGCGTTGTTCATAGGCCTATGGTCTTACCATTATGAGGGTTGTCGACAGGTGAAGATATTTAAAATAGCCATTATTTAAGCGCGATAACCTAAGATATGAGGTGGCCAGTGCGTTTGAGATCACGTATTTGGTAGGACCATTATGCAGGCGGCGTGCGGTTCTGTCAACCCGAGTGCGCCAGGCAGTGGGGAGGTGGGGGTATGAAAAAGGGAGGTGACAACCTGTTTTTGGTTGGCTATCTTCACTAGAACGTAAAATTTCAGCAATCATGCCAGTCAAATGTATGCCCTGATTTGTCCGAGGGTCGAATGTATTTCCCCGTGGCCGATATCTCCGTTCAGTTCTGGATCCCTCCCCTGGTGGCCTTTGTGGTGTCTTTCTTCACGTCCATGGGGGGCGTGTCCGGGGCTTTCCTGTTGTTGCCGTTCCAGATGACGTTTCTCGGTTTCACCTCGCCATCGGTCAGCGCCACCAACCAAGTCTATAATATTGTGGCCATTCCCAGCGGGGTTTGGCGTTACATGCGCGAGGGGCGCATGGTCTGGCCCCTGACGTGGATCGTGATCCTCGGGACCCTTCCGGGGGTGTTTCTGGGGGCCATCATCCGTGTGGCCTGGCTGCCGGACCCCGGCCATTTCAAGCTGTTTGCCGCACTGGTCCTGGCCTACATCGGGTTGCGCATGGCACGGGACCTTGTGACCCGCTCCGGCGGCAGCGCCAAGGGCGCAGCGGAGTCGCACTTTCAGGAGATGGCGGCACGGTTCCACACCAGGCAAGACGGACAACAGGGGATGCGCCCCGTGGAGGTCTTAAGTTTCACCAGGACCAGGCTGGAGTATCGCTTCTACGAGGAGACCTTCGAGGTCTCGACCCTGGGCGTGTCGGCGCTGTGTTTCGTGGTGGGCATTGTGGGCGGGGTCTATGGCATTGGCGGGGGGTCCATCGTGGCCCCGTTCCTGGTCTCCATCCTGGGGCTGCCGGTGTACACCGTGGCCGGTGCCGCGCTGATGGGGACGTTCGTGACCTCGGTGGCGGGAGTGGTCTTCTATCAGTTGATTCAGCCCTGGTACCCGGGGATGCATGTGGCCCCTGATTGGGCCTTGGGCCTGTTGTTCGGCCTGGGCGGCATGGCGGGGATGTACCTGGGGGCTCGTTGTCAGAAGTTTGTTCCCGCCCGGGTCATCAAGGGGATGCTCTGCGTCATCCTGTTGTTTACGGCCGCCAAGTACGCTCTGGATGCCCTCTAGCCGCCCTGGGCGGGGTGACCTTTCACTCCCTGCGGGAGGGAACCGGGTTTGCACTGTTTCCGGGGTGGGCCCTAGTCCTTTTTGCGCATGGCCTTGATGGCGTTGATCAGGCCGTTGGTGGAGCTGTCATGCCCGTCCACGGGTTTGTCGTCCGCGAGTTCGGGCTGGATGGCGCGGGCCAGCTGCTTGCCCAGTTCCACGCCCCACTGATCAAACGAATTGATGTTCCAGACCGTGCCCTGCACGAAGATCTTGTGTTCGTACAGGGCGATGAGCATGCCCAGCACGTGCGGGGTCAGGCGTTTGTAGAGGATGGAGTTGCTGGGCCGGTTGCCCATGAAGGAGCGGTGGGGCATGAGCCTGCCGATGTCGGTGTCGGGCAGCCCGGCCGCGCGCATCTCGGTCTCGGCTTCTATGGGGGTCTTGCCGCGCATCAGGGCCTCGGACTGGGCCAGGAAGTTGGCCAACAGCACCTCGTGGTGCTTGCCCAGAGGGTTCAGGGCCTGGGCTGGGGCCAGGAAGTCGCAGGGCACCAGTTTGGTGCCCTGGTGGAGCAGCTGGAAGAAGGCATGCTGGCCGTTGGTGCCGGGTTCGCCCCAGATGATGGGCCCGGTGCCGTAGTTGACGACCAGGCCGTCCAGGGTGGCGGACTTGCCGTTGGATTCCATGTCGCCCTGTTGGAAATAGGCGGGGAAGCGCGACAGATACTGGTCGTAGGGCAAGATGGCGTGGGTGCCGCAGGAAAAGAAGTTGTTGTACCAGATGCCCAGCATGGCCATGACCACCGGGAGGTTTTCCTCTAGGGGTGCGGTGCGGAAATGCTCGTCCATCTCATGTGCGCCCGAGAGCAGTTCCTCAAAGCGGTCCATACCCACGGACAGGGCGATGATCAGCCCGATGGCCGAACACAGGGAAAAGCGGCCCCCGACCCAGTCCCAGAATTCGAACATGTTCGCGGTGTCGATGCCGAACTCGGCCACGGCCGGGGTGTTGGTGGACAGGGCCACGAAATGCTTGGCCACGTGCTTCTTGTTGCCGGCTGCTTCCAGGAACCAGGTGCGCGCCGTGGTGGCGTTCAGGATGGTTTCCTGGGTGCTGAAGGTCTTGGAGGCCACGATGAACAGGGTGGTCTCGGGATTCAGGCGTTTCAGGGTCTCGGCCATGTGCGTGCCGTCCACGTTGGACACGAAATGGGCACGCGGTCCGTCGGCGTAATGCGCCAGGGCGGTGGTCACCATCAGCGGGCCGAGGTCCGAGCCGCCGATGCCGATGTTGACCACGTCGGCCACCGGGCGGCCGGTATAGCCGGTCCATTTTCCGGATCGCACGGCCTGGGTGAAGCTGCGCATCTTCTGGAGCACCGCGTTCACGCCGGGCATCACGTCTTCACCGTCCACCTTGATGGGGGTGTTGGCCCGGTTGCGCAGGGCCACGTGCAGCACGGCGCGGTCCTCGGTGGTGTTGATTTTCTGGCCCGCAAACATGGCCTGTGTGCGTTCGGGCACTTCGCTGGAGCGCGCCAGATCCATCAACAGGCCCATGGTCTTTTCGTTGATGCGGTTCTTGGAATAGTCGAGCAGGAGGTCCCCCTGGGTCAGGGAGAATTTTTCGAACCTGTGGGGATCATCCTTGAAAAGTTCCCGTAGGTGCAGGCGTTCCAACTCAAGGTAGTGGCCCTCAAGGGCCTTCCACTGAGGGGAAGCGGTCAGCGCGGACATGGCCTCTCTCCTGTTCGTGAATGAATGCAAGCGATATTCACAGCATCCTAGGATGGGTGAATTGCAGGCCTGTGTCAACGGGGGAGGCGGTCTTGGAAGGGGCTCAGTACATCAGGCCCGGCAGGTACAGGATGACCTGCGGGAACAGGAACAGCAGGGCGATGCCCGCCACGATGGCCCACATGAAGGGCACGATGCCCTTGAAGATGGACTCCAGGGTGATGCCCGGGATGATGGATTGCGCCGTGCCGTAGACCACATAGACGTTGATGCCCACGGGGGGGGTGATGACCCCCATCTGGGTGATCAGCACGATGATCACGCCGAACCAGATGGGGTCGTAGCCCAGGTGGGAAACCACGGGGTAGAAGACCGGGATGGTCAGCATGATCAGGGCCAGGGCGTCCATGAAGCAGCCGCCCAGGAAATAGATGAGGATGATCACGCCCATGACCATGAACGCGGGCAGTTCGAAACCGGCCACCCACGAGGCCACGTTGAAGGGGATGCGGGTCACGGCCAAAAACTTGCCGAAGACAATCGCGCCCGCCACCAGAAAGAGCACCATGCTTGAAGTGCGCAGGGTCTCGTAGAGCGAGTTGACGAAGGCCTGCCAGCTGAGCTGGCGCTTGATGATGGACAGGACCAGGATGCCCAGCACTCCGATGGACGCCGCCTCGGTGGGTGTGAACCAGCCGAAGAACATCCCGCCGATGACCAGGGCGAAGACGATGAGCGTGTCCAGCAGGCCCAACAGGGACTTCAGTTTGGCCTTGGTGCTGAATCGTTCTCCCGCCGGTCCCAGTTTAGGATCGAAGTGGCACTGGATGGCGATGGCGATGATGAACAGCACGGTCAGCATCAGTGCGGGCAGGATGCCCGCCACAAAGAGCGCGCCGATGGACTGCTCGGTGAGCACACCGTAAACGATGAGCACCACGGACGGGGGCATGATCATGCCCAGGCCCCCCCCGGAGGCTACGCTGCCGGCGGCCAGGGAATTGGCATAGCCGTAGCGTTTCATCTCGGGGATGCCCACGGTGGCCATGGTGGCGGCCGTGGCGGGGCTGGAGCCGCAGACCGCGCCAAAGGCCGTGCAGGCTGCGACCGTGGCCATGGCCAGACCACCCTGGACATGGCCCAGGAAATGGTAGGCGGTGTTGTAGAGTCTGCGGCTGATGCCGCTGTTGAAGGCCAGTTGGCCCATCAGAATGAACAGCGGGATGGTGGACAGACTATAGGACGAGAATGCGTCGTAGATGCTGCGCGAGAGCAGATTCATCCCGCCCTTGGGGGATGTCAGGAAGGAAAAACCGATGAACCCGGCCAAGGTCATGACGTAGGCTACGGGCATCCGGGTCATGAACAGGGCGATCATGACCACGATGCCGATGATTCCCACCAGGGTCGCGTCCATGGGCTATTCCCCGTCCTTGTTGAAGAAGCTCAGAACGTCCCCCAGGAGATTCAGGGCAAAGACCATGAAGCCGAAGCCCAGGACGTAGACCACGTAGTATTCCGGCAGTTCCAGGTTCATGGACACGGTCCCGGCCTGTCTGAGGGTGGTCGCGTAAATCGCCATGCGCCAGCAGACCAGGGTGAACAGAGCCAAGGCGGCCAGGTCCGTGAGCAGCTTGATGATGTCCCGGGTGCGGCGGGAAAAGCGCCGGACGACGATCTCCACCCCGATGTGCACACGCTGGGAATGGGCGTAGGGCAAGGACAGCCCGATGGCCAGGGTCGCCAGGATGGTCACGATCTCCTCGGAGCCGAAGATGGGGATATTGAGGGTCCCACGGCCCAGGACATCGGCCCCGGTGAGCAGCGTCATGCCCATCAGGCAACAGGCCGCCAGGACCTTCATGGCTGTTTCCAGTTTGGCCAGCAGGGCGAGATATTTCTTCATGGGCGAATCCGGGGGTGGCGTGGGTTCAAACAGGCAGGGGGGACGGCCATGGGACCGTCCTCCCTGCCCAGGGTGTTCACTTAATGATCTCAAGCCACTATTGCAGCGAGTTCAGACTGGCGAGGATGTAATCCAGGATGGCTTTGCCGTCCAGCCCCTTCTCGGCGGCCTCGGAGGTGTACACATCCAGCATGGGGGCGCAGGCGGCCTTCCAGCGATCGGCCTCGGCGTCGGTCAGGGAGATGACTTCTCCGCCCTGGGCCTTGAAGAACTCCATGCCGACCTTGTCGCTCTCGTCCCAGGCCTGGGCGTGCTTGTCGGCCCACTCGGTGTTGAGCTCCAGGATGGCCCTCTGGGCATCAGCGGGAATCTCGGCCCACTTGTCCTTGTTCATGACCACGAAGAAGGTGGTGGTGTAGGCCACGGCCCCTGAATCGGTCATGAAGTCAACGACTTCGCCCATTTTCCAGCCCTTGTTGGTCTCCACGGGATACATGCCGCCGTTGACCACGCCTTTCTGGATGGCCTGGTAGGAGTCGGGCATGGACATGGCCACCGGGGTGCCCCCCAGGGCTTCGACAACCTTGGCCGAATTGCCCGTGGCGCGGAGCTTCAGACCCTGCATGTCCTCGATGCTGTGCACGGGCTTTTGGGCGGTGTGCAGAAGACCCGGGCCGTGGGCGTGGAAATACATGACCTGGACGTCGTCAAATTCCTTGGGTTGGAAATGTTCGAACACGCCGTTGGCGATCTTCGTGGCGGCCACTCCGTTTTTGTAGCCCAGGGGCAAGTCCACGGCGGCCATGGTGGGGAAGCGGCCGCGGGAATAGGCCAGCACGGACAGGCCGATGTCGGACAGGCCTTCTACCACGCCGTCGTAGCACTGCTTGGCCTGGGTCAGGGTGCCGCCGGGGAAGTAGTCGATGCTCACTGCGCCGTGGGTGCGGGTCTCCACTTCCTTGCACCATGCTTCGGCCAGTTGGGACTGGACGTGGGTCGGAGGAAAGAAGTTGGAGTAGGTCAGCTTCATGGACTCCGCCTGGGCGGGCAGCGTGATGCATAGGATGGCCAGGGCGGCGAGCAGCAGTTTTTTCATGGATTCCTCCGTGTGATGTTTTTGATATCATCCGCCGGGGCCTCAGCCCCGACGATTATTCTGCGTTTGATTTTAGTGCGTTGCTGCGTGCCAGGAGCAGGGCTGCCCGGCGCACGTCGGTCTTGTTCAGGACCCCGGTGCCCAGAGCACTGTGGATCAGGAAGCCCTCGAACAGGGCTGTGTTCAGCGCTCCGATCTTTTCGGGTGGGTAGCCGCTGTCCACGTGCTCGCCCACCAGGGAGGCGAACAGTTCGTTGGACAGTCGGTAGGCCCCCTGGTTCAGGGCTTGGCGCAAGGCCTTGTTACGCGTGGCATGCATGGTGAATTCCAGGAAGATCCGCGACCAGTCGTTGTCATCGATGATGGTCTCCAGAAAATCCCAGATCGCGCCCATGGCCTCATCCAGATCGCGGGCCTTGGGGTGCTGCCCATCGCGCTGTTCGCGATAGGACTTGAGCTTGTCCTCGATGATCTGCAGGAACAGTTCGCCCTTGCTCTCCCAGTGGCGGTAAAAGCTGCCCTTGGAATACCCGGCGCTGGAGGTGATCTCGGCAATGGAGGTCTCCAGAAAGCCTTTCTGGCCGAACAGTCGGATGGCTGCGGCCTCCAACTCGTGGCGGGTCTGCTGGGATTTTTCCTGCTGTTTGCTCATGATTTTAGATGATTGGGTAATGGTTAATAACCGCTGGTCAATAAGTGACCGGTGGTTACAGAAGATGATCGATTATCTCTTGTTTGTGCGGGTGTCAAGAGGCGGGAGGGTGCAAAAGAGTGTCCTGCTGAAGGGTTGATCTTGCCTCCCGGCGCACTCTTTGCAATAAGGGGCCAAGGGCGTCGGCTTTCCGGCATCGGTTTCAAACAGGCGAATCAAGGAAGAGGGCTGCAATGCATCTGAAAAATCGTGTTCTCGTCACGGGCGGGTCTGGATTTCTGGGCTCTTTTTTGTGCGAGCGCTTGCTGGATGAAGGGAACGAAGTCATGTGCGTGGATAATTTTTTCACGGGTACACGCGGCAACGTGGCGCATCTGTTGAGCAATCCGGATTTCGAATTGCTGCGCCACGATGTGACCTTCCCCCTGTATGTGGAAGTGGACGAGATCTATAACCTGGCCTGTCCGGCCTCGCCCATCCATTATCAGCACGATCCGGTGCAGACCACCAAGACCTCCATCCACGGGGCCATCAACATGCTGGGCCTGGCCAAGCGCGTGAAAGCCAAGATTTTTCAGGCCAGCACCTCCGAGGTCTACGGCGACCCGGAAATCCATCCTCAGCCCGAGGACTATCTGGGCCGGGTCAACCCCATTGGGGAGCGGGCCTGCTACGACGAGGGCAAGCGCTGCGCCGAGACCCTGTTTTTTGATTATTACCGTCAGCACGGCCTGCGCATCAAGGTCTGCCGCATTTTCAATACCTATGGGCCGCGCATGCATCCCAACGACGGGCGCGTGGTCTCGAATTTCATCGTCCAGGCCCTGAAGGGCAAGCCCATCACCGTGTATGGCGATGGATCCCAGACCCGTTCATTCTGCTACGTGGACGACCTTGTGGACGGCATGATTCGGTTGATGGGCACTCCCGATGAGTTCACCGGTCCCATGAACCTGGGCAACCCGGATGAATTCACCATCCTTGAACTGGCCGAGAATGTACTCAAACTGGTCGGCGGATCCTCGCAGATCGTGTTCAAACCCTTGCCCGGGGACGATCCGCGTCAGCGCAAGCCGGACATCACCCTGGCCCGCAAGACCATCGGCTGGGAGCCTACGGTGCGCCTGGCAGACGGTCTTGTCAGAACCGTGGACTATTTCTCCGGTTTGATGAGCAGGGGAGTGATTTAGAGACTCGGCGTCGCTCACGAAACGCACAAGGGCCGCGCTATGCGCGGCTTTTTTATGTTCCAGGGCCTGAAACGCGCGTCTCGCTTGGGCACATGGCCCTTTCCCGCTTTTCTGTCCTTGCCCTCGCGCTGCGGCGATGGTTTCAGGGCTCCAGGAGGGGGCGTCGGGTGGTTTGACAAACCAGAAGCTTTGTCCTCTCGCTAGTGGCTTTGTTCCGTGTTTATGGTAAAAGACACCAAGAACACAAACACGGAGACAGCTCATGCGTACCAAGATCATCGCCACGTTGGGGCCGGCGTCCATGGAGAAGAGTGTGATGCGGGCCATGGTCGACCACGGGGTCCGAATCTTCCGTCTTAATTTTTCCCATGCCGACGCTGAATATTTTCGGCCCATCATCCAGACGATCCGCGAGATCGAGGTGGAAGTGGGCTTCGCGCTGACGGTCATGGGCGATCTCTGCGGCCCCAAGATTCGCATCGGCCGGGTGGAGGGTTCGCCGCGCCAGGTGGCCAAGGGTGAGATCGTCTGCCTGGGCCTGCCCCAGATGCGCGACAGCGCACCTGAGGGGCAATTGTTCATCGAACTGGGCGTGCCTGAGCTGCTGATTGGTCTGTCCGTGGGCGAGCCGACGTTTCTGTCCGACGGCATGCTGCAGTTCACCATCACCCGTGTCCTGGAGCAGGACAAACTGTACCAGATGGAGGCGCATAATGCAGCGCTCTTGACCTCCAGCAAGGGCATTGCGTTTCCGGAGAAGGTCCATCCCATGCCCGCACTGACGGACAAGGACCGCAAGGATCTGGTCGAGGCCCTGGCCATTGGTGTGGATGCCCTGGCCCTGTCCTTTGTCCAGACCCGGGACGATATCGACGAGGCCAAGGAATTGATCCGCCGGGCGGGGCATTGGGTGCCCGTGGTGGCCAAGCTGGAGCGCAAGCGGGCCGTGGACAATGTCGAGTCCATCGTGACTGCGGCCGATGCCGTGATGGTGGCTCGGGGCGACCTGGGGGTCGAGTGCTCCCTGATGACCCTGCCCGTGGTCCAGAAACGGATCATCCGGGCCTGCCGCCATCAGCAGAAGGCCGTGATCGTGGCCACGCAAATGATGCTTTCCATGGTCAAGAATCCTGTCCCCACCCGCGCCGAGGCTGCGGATGTGGCCAATGCCGTGCTTGACGGGGCGGACTGCGTGATGCTTTCCGAGGAAACGGCCATTGGCAACTATCCGGTGGAGACCTGCCGCTTCATCCAAGGCATCGCCAGCAATGCGGAAGAATACTATCTGGAGCGGCAGGGTGAACCCCTCAAGCCCAGCAAGCAGCGCAATATCGTCAAATACATGGCCTATTCGGCCTGTCTGGTGGCCGAGCAGGCCGAGAGCAAGGCCCTGGTGGCCCATTCGGCCAGCGGGTCCACTGCCCGCCTGCTTTCCAGCCGTCGCCCCCGCCAGACGATTTATGCCCTGACCCCGGATCAGAGGGTGATCCGTTGGCTGAACTTCTTCTGGGGCGTGAAGCCCTGCGCCGTGGATCCGCGTATCGAGAATCATACCGAACGCGCCCTTGAATTCGTGAGAGCTTGCGGTGAGTTCGCTCCTGGGGACAGCGTGGTGATCACCTCCGGTCAGGCGATGCCTCCCGGGCAAACCGAGATCAAGACCAACACCATCCGCCTGTTCTACAAGTAAGCTTGGCCCTTTGGGGGCCATGAACGCCGAAAACGCATGTTATTATCATGAGGCACCGTATCATATGGTGCCTCATGATTTTTTAATGTGTGGAGGCGGGTTCAGCGTTTCGCAGGTTGGCCCTGATCGTCATGAATGTGCTGATTTAGTATACTTTTTTAGCAATTGGCCGTGCCTTTCCAGCTTCTCCATCTATTCTGGGAGATTGAGGCTGGTCAATGCAGTTTTTTTGGGGTAAGGGCCATAAATCGTGTGTGTGTTGGACAACCTAGGGCAAATGGTTGCTGGCGCAATTAAATTGTAGAAGGCAATAGTTGCCATGTCAACGAATCGAGCTGCAAGTGGGGTGATGTGATGAATGGGGGCTTGAAAACTGTTGCAATAGCAATGCTTGCGGTGCTGCTGACGGCTGGCACCGCCTGTGCTTCTGGATTCGGAATCTACGAATGGAGTGGACGCGGCAACGCCATGGGCGGTGCGACCTACAACGACGCCAAGGACGCATCCACCATTTCCACCAATCCGTCCGGCATGACGGATCTGGAGGGCACACATTTTTTGACGGGCGTGAGCGCCATCGCTCCCAAGGCCCTGGTGGATTTCACGGACGGGACCTATGACGATGCAGTGGGTAAATCCAATGTCTGGATGCCGCCCCATGCCTATGTGACTCACCAGTTGAACGAGAATTTCTGGATCGGCGCGGGCATCTTCTCCCGTTTTGGTCTGGGCACTGAATTCGAGGAGACCTGGGCTGGTCGTTACAACATGATGGAAGCCAGCATCGAGTCCGTGTCCTTCAATCCGGTCCTGGCCTACAGGCTGAATGACCAATGGTCCTTCGCCGCCGGTCCCGAACTGATGTACATGCGTTTCCGCCAGTCCAAGACCGTGGATAATATCAACGTGAAGAATCCGTTGACCACCAACTCGGATTCTCATGCCATGCTGGACGGTGACAGCACTGCCATGGGTGGAGTCTTTGCCGCCACGTACAAGCCGACGGACTGGCTGACCTCCTCTTTGACCTATCGCACCCAGGTCCGGCACAAGATCGTGGGTAACGCCACCTTCAGCGCAATTGGTACTTTGAACCCCTTGAATGCCTACAGGGGCACTGCCGGAGCCTCCGGCGAAATCACCCTGCCCGACAGTCTGACCCTGGCCGTGTCAGTCAAGCCCATGGACAAGCTGACCGTGGAGGCTGATGTCCTGTACACTCGTTGGGAGTCCTATCAGGAACTGCGTATCGACTATGACAGGCAGCTGATTCCCGGGGTTGCGGCTTCCACCCAGTCCGTGTCCGAAAAGGCCTGGCACAACACCTTCCGCTACCAGATCGGTGCGGAGTACGAGTTGCTCGACTGGTTGGATGTGCGCGCCGGTTACATCTATGACCAATCCCCCATCAGCGGCGATCATGCGGACTACATGCTGCCCACCAACGACCGTCAGTTGTACTCCACGGGCCTGGGCCTGCACTGGGACAACTGGCTTGTGGACCTGTCCTACATCTATCTGCAGAGCAAGGAGCGGGACTACAACGAGCGTGCCGCCGAAGGCGTTCGTGCTGGTCAGGCCCATGACCTCGAGACCCACATCGTGGGTGTCAGCCTGGGCTACAAGTTCTAGGACCGGAATCATCAAAAGAATAAGGCCGGGGCGTTGCGCTCCGGCCTTTTTTTGTGCCCGGGAAGGGCCGAAATCAGGACAGGCCGGCGGCCTTGCGGATGGCACCGGTCAGGTCGGTGACCTTGAAGGGCTTGTGCAGCACGGTGACGGCCTGGTTGGCGAGGTCGGGCTCGTGTTCCGGGGTGCGCCGGTAGCCGCGCAGCAGGACCACCGGAGTGCCCTCGGCGCAGGATACGATGCGTTCCAGTTCCTGCCTGGGGGCGTCCCAGCAGATCAGTCCCAAGCTGTAGCCCGTGAAGTCGGGACCGTTCGAGGCGCGAGGATGTGCCGAGACAGTGTCCAGGCCCGAGGCCGTAAGCACCTCGGTCAGCACGTCGCGCATGGGCGAAGGCGGGCAGATCAGCAGTGCCTTGCCGTTGCCTGCGGCCCGGGGTGCAGGAATGTTGCCGTCCTGTTTGCGGGGCTGCGAGGTGCGGCGCACCGGCTTGACGGGTTGCGCGGTACCCGCGGGTGCCAGGAGCGCGTGCAGGTTTCCCAGTTCGCGGCGCATGGAGATCAGAAGTTGCTGCTGTTCGCTTTCGGTGTGTGGCAGATCCAACCGATCCAGACACAGGGAGAGGTGGTCCAGACCATCCAGCAGGGTCGAGGCCTCCAGGGTGGCGTTGCGCTGTGAAAAGCGTTTGGCCGTGGTGGTCACGGTTATGCGACTGCGATCCTGCTGCTTCAGGCGCATGATGGAGCCGTCCAGAAAACGAAGCGGGGTGACCTCGCGGCCCTTGCGCTCAAGCCCTGCGTCGTCCAGGGCCTTGGCCACGGCTGCGATGTCCTGGGCCGCGGGGGAGCCGGGGGACAGCAGCATCAGCGGGCGCTGTGCGGCCCCGGCGGCGGACATGGCCCGGTCCTCCATGATACTGCCCAGATAGTTGCAGTTCAGGCCCAGGTGCTTGCCGGCGGTGGCGCGGATTTTTTCGAAGATCAGTCGCGCATGGCGCGGGTTGTTGGCGCGGTTGATGAGTATCTGCGGGCTCCACCACAGGCCGTTCTGGCTCATGACCTTGATCAGGGCATAGGCGTCGGTGATGGAGGTTGCGTCCGGGGTGACCACCACGATGATGTCCTTGGAGGAGAGGCAGATGGACAGGATTTGTTGGGTGATGCCCGGGGAGTTGTCCACCAGCAGGTAGTCGTAGGTGTCCAGGGCCTTGAACTGGTCCATAAGCCTGCGCCGTTCCGGCAGGGTCAATTCGGCCAGCCGGGGCACGCCCGACGAGCCCGAGATCAGGTCCACGCCCCGGCCCACGGGCAGGATGGCCTGGGACATGGGCAGACCGTCGAAGAGGACGTCTTCCAGGGTCCAGCGGGGCTGCACCCCGAGCAGGATGTCCACGTTGGACAGACCGAGGTCAGCATCCAGAATACAGACCTTGTTGCCCAGTTCAGCCAGGGCATAGGCCAGGTTGACCGTGACGCTCGTCTTGCCCACTCCACCCTTGCCGCTGGCCACGGAGACCACGCGTGTGGGGGGGATGTCTGGGTTCAGGGGGACGATCTTCATGCCGCATCCTCCGGTTTGAAAGCAGCGGAGATGTCTTCGAGCAGGGCATCGATGTTGAAAGGTTTGCGCACACATTTGTAGGCCCCGAGTTTGAGGGCCCTCTCGATTTCCTCGGGTCCGGCCATGCCCGTGAGCACGATGACCGGCATGCTGCCGATGCGATTCTTGGCCTCGGCCAGCAGGGACAAACCGTCCAGGGAGGGCATCCGGATGTCCAGCAGCAGCAAGCGGTAGGAATTGGCGGCCAGTTTGGCCAGCCCCTGTTCGCCGTCGTTGGCGGTCTCCACCCGGTAGCCTCGGGCTTCAAGGGCTTCGCGCAAGATATCCCGGATATGCTTCTCGTCGTCAACCACCAGGATGGCCTTGGCCTGATTCGCCTCGGGTCGTGCGGGTATCTTTTCCGGTGGCCCGGCCTGGGCGGACAGGGGCAAGACCACCGTGACTTCAGTGCCTTCTCCGGGCACTGAATGAAAGCGGATGTCGCCACCGTGGCTCTGGACGATGCCGTAGGAGGTGGACAGGCCCAGGCCCGTGCCTTTGCCTTCCTCTTTGGTGGTGAAGAAGGGGTCGAAGATCTTGTTCAGGTTCTCGGCCTTGATGCCCACACCGTTGTCGGCCACGGTGAGCACGGCCTTGTCGCCCTGGACGGTGGCACGCACCGTGATGATGCCCCCTTCCTCGGGATGGGCCTCGCTCACGGCGTGTTCCGCATTGATCAGCAGGTTCAGGACCACCTGCTCCAGCTGGTTGCCGTCGCCGGTGATGGAGGGCAGGCTCTCCACCTGGGCGTCCAGGGTGATGCCCTGTTTATCCAGACCGCTTTCCACCAGGCTCAGCGAGCGGCGGATGACGCCGCTTAAGGCAGTGCTCTCCATGCGTGGCGGAGTGGGACGCGCGAAATCCATCAGGTTTGTGAGGATGGCGGTGATCCGCTCGATCTGGGTCATCATCTGCTGGAAATCGTTCTTCTTCTTGTCGTCGCTCTCGCGGAGCTCCAGGAGTTGGGCACGGGCGTAGATGATGGCCAGGGGGTTGTTGATCTCGTGGGCGGCTCCGGCGGCCAGCTGGCCCACGGCGGCAAGGCGTTCGGTCTGCAACAGTTTGTGGTTCATGCGCCTGATCTTGCGCAGGGCCGAACTCAGCCGGTCGGCCCGTTCCTCAAGCCGGTCATGCAGTTCCAGACGATGCAGGGCGGCCGCCGCCAGGCTGGCCAGCTGGGCCAAGCCCGCCGCCTGTTCGGGAAGCAGCGCCGCCTCGATGGGCGGTTCGATGCCGATCTCGCCCAGGAAGCCGTCCTCGGCCAGCAGCGGCAGCAATTGCCACGGGGGGACCGGGATGGGGCGGGGCAGTTCCTCGCTCGGTCCGTCTGCCGGGATGCGGGTCAGGTAGGCCGAGAGCAGGGACTGCATGTCGCGCGGAGGCTCATTGTCCGCCTTGCCCCACAGGGGGCGCAGATCCTCATCCAGGATGACCGAAAAATGGTGGCTGCTGCCGTTGTCGGACAACAGGCCTTCCAGGAGCTTGCCGCCGGCGTCGATGCGGTAGGCAAAGACGCGGCCTGCTCCGAGTCCGTCCTGGATGGCCCGGGCCACGGCCCGGAAAACGCTTTCGCTGTCGGGAGCCACTGCCAGCCTGGGGCCTGCGGTGGCCACGGCGCTGAGCAGGGTGTTTCCGCTGGACAGGCGTTCCTCCCTGGCTGCCAATCGGGTGTTGATGCCGGTCAGTTTGGAGTTGGCCCGCTGCAGGGCCTGGAAGTAGAACAGGGCGGCGTCGTCATCCAGGTCAAAGAGATCGGCGCGCTTGGCGAATCCCTCGCCGATGCGGCCCTTGATGGATTCCAGGGCGGCTTCGTCCAGCCCAAGGGCGGCGGCCAATTCGGCGCGTTGGCCCGCCGAGGCCGCACAGGGGGCATCGTGCATCACCTCATGGGCCAGGATGTCGCCCATGGCCACGGCGGTCACGAGCTTGCCTTCCTCACCCAGTTCGCCCAGGGCCACGGGGTCCTGGTGATGGAGCCAGGCACTGTCGATCAGGCGTTGGGGCATTTTCCAGGCCGAGAGCAGCCATTTGCCCACCAGGGTGTGCTCCACGCCCAAGACCTCTGTTTCCAGGTCCGAGAGGCAGGCTTCGCCGGCGATGCTGCGTTTCAGGAGCGGTTCGTATTCCCCGGCCATGCCCGAGAGCAGCACCAATTGCCCGCAGTCGTGAACCATGCCCGCCGCAAAGGCCACATCCTTGAACTGCGGCAGAACACGTGCGGCCACCAGGCCGGAGGCCACGGCGCAGGCCAGGGTGTGTTTCCAGATATGGATCAGCAGGGGGTCGCCGCCCTGAGGGTCCTTGTAGAGGCTGTCGCGAATGATCACCGACAGCAGCGAGGTCTTGAGCGTGTCGAAGCCGATGGTGGCGATGGCCTGCTCGACGTTTTCGATCTTGCCCCGGTAGCCGTAGGCCATGGAGTTGGCCAGGCGCAGGATCTTCAGGGTCAGGGCCTGATCGGATTCGATCAGTTCGGAGACTTTGTGAAAATCGACATCCTCGGCGAGGACGCTGTTCAGGATCTTGGTGGCCACGGACGGAGGGGCGGGCAGTTCCCCGATATGCCGGACAATGTCCCGGATATTGGGGACGTCGCTGGGGCTCTCAACGGTATGCATCGCGCCTTCCTTTGCGTCTGCGGTGGCTGTGCGCGGCAAGCTTGTGCCGCATGGAAATCCATAAGAAATTTATGGAGAAAAGGCAAAACATGCTTCTGCAGTATAAAAGTCTTTCGCAAATATTATGTATATCCCTGTAATTTTGAGGTGATTTGCTGCCGGTCTGGACATGCATTTCAGGCTGGGGTAGAAATGCCCAGTATTTGCAGCACAGCCCGGTGTTGCACGCCAATGACCGGGTGAATCTTCCGCCAATGCAGGACGCATGAATCAACGCACCATCCTGCTCGTCGATGACGAGCTTGAACTTCTCGCGGTTAACAGGGAAACCCTTGAGGGCTGCGGCTATTGCGTTATGACTGCGGGCAACGGCTCCGAAGCCCTGGATATTCTCTCCTCCACCCCCGTTGACCTCGTCGTGACCGACCTACGCATGCCCAAGCTCGGCGGGCATGAATTGCTCGATGAGATGCGCAGCCGGAACATCAATGCCGAGGTGATGATCCTGACGGGGTATGGCACCATAGAAAGTGCTGTTGAATGTATCCAGCAAGGCGCCGCCGACTATCTGCTCAAGCCCTTCGACCTTCGCCAGTTTGTGACCAAGGTCGAAAATATCCTGGAGCAATGCACCCTGCGCCGCCGGGCTCTCGATGGTGAGCGGTCCGAGCTGGACAGGGTGCTGGACCTGGGGACGGCCCTGCGCAGCCAGCGGGACTTGAAGGCCCTGGTCAAGGAATTCCTGGTCCAGATGCGCGAGACCTTCCGCCCTGATGCCATGGCCTTGTTCTTTCGCGAGGATTTTGCGCAGGGGCTGGGCCGGTGCGTGGCCTGGGGGCCTTTGCTGCGTGAACAATCCCGCGCCCGCACGTGGTTCGATGCCGTCTCGGAGCGACTCATGAGCAGCGGCAGCCCCAAACTGTTCGATTCCCTGGTCATGAGCACCGGTTCGGGGTCGTGCACGGTGTCCGCCATGGTCTGTCCGGTGATGGACGGCTCCGGCGCACTGGGGGCGGCAGTGATCGTGCGCGATCTGAAGCATGGTGCTTACGCCCTGCCGAGCCTCCAGATGCTCACGGTGTTCGCTTCTCAGGCCGCTTCGGCCATGGAAAACCTGTCGGCCCAATGCCGCCTGAGCGACATGAACCTGGAGATCATCACCTCCCATGTCTGTTCGGTGGAGGCTAAGGACATCTACACCAAGGGCCATTCGGAGCGAGTGGGGGCTTTTGCCTCGCAATTGGGCCGGGAGATCGGCCTGCCGGAGCGCGAGGTGGAGCGGTTGTCCTTTGCGGGCATTCTGCACGACGTGGGCAAGATCGGCGTGCCCGACAGCATCCTTGGCAAACCCGGTCCGCTGACTGAAGACGAACTGCTGGTCATGCGCAGGCATCCGGTCATGGGCCGCGACATCCTTTCCAACATTCACACACTGCAAGACGTGCTGCCGATCGTTTATCATCACCACGAGCGCGTGGACGGCGCGGGTTATCCTGACGGTCTGCACGGTGATTCCATCCCCTTTATGGCGCGTATCGTGAGCGTGGCCGACGGCTTTGAAGCCATGACCACCGACCGTGCCTACCAGCAGCGTCGAACCCCGGAAGAGGCCCGCCGGATTCTGCTTGCCGGGGCCGGGTCCCAGTGGGACGAGCACCTCGTGCGCGTCTGGTGCCGCCTGATGGAGTGCGACAAGATCACCTGCTAGGGTCCTGGGGCCATTCCTGTTTCCATGCATTGCTTGAACCCTTGGACGCGACGGTATCCGTCGTGTCTCGGTTCCTATGGTGCACGACTGGTGAGTCGTGCGGGCAAGGGCTACGGAGAGGCATGATCAACACCCTGGAAATGGAGCTGGTGTTCGCAGTGCCGGGGATGGTGCCGGGGTGTCTTTGGATGCTTTGGTCAATGCTCTGGCTGACGTTTGCGGGTCGCCGGATGCCGAGGCAAGGACCGGCTCCCGTCAGGAGTGCGGCCTCCCTGGTTGGACCCGGCCCGACTTCGGGCCGGGTGATGGACAGGACTCTTGTCTGGGGGACCGTTGATGCAAAAGGCCGGGGATGACCCCGGCCTTTTGCATGTGAATTTTCCGAGGTGCGTCCTCAGCCCTTGGGGGGATAGGTGGCTTCCCCCAGCCTGACCGAGAATTCTTTGCTCAGGGAGGCGATGGCCCCCACCGCGTTCATGGCGTCGGCATCGGTCGCCAGACGGCGGTGAATCCAGGAGGCGATGTCGATGACGTCGCTTTCGGCCAGGGTGGAGCCGGGGCCGAGCCTGATGCCCGTGAGTAGTCCGCTACGGGCCTGCTCGCGGGCCTGGATGGCGTTCTTGATCTCCAGGGAGATCTCATCCAGTTCTTGCTGCGGGGCGTCCACGGCTGCGCGGTCCGAGTATTTGCCGTAGGCGGCGTTGACCCGGGCCGAGGCCTCGAAATACCGGTTCAGGGCGGTGGTCAGGTCGGGGCGGCTGGCAAAGGCCTCGAAGGCTTTACCCGTGTCGGACACCAGAGAGGCGTAGAGCTTCAGCATTTCCCTGATCTGGGCATCGGACAGGGGGCGTCCGACGTAGGAATTCCCGTTCTTGAACTCCCGCTGCTGGGCAGAACCTTGGACCATGAGTTCGTCGATCAGGGGTTGGGAGAAGATGTCGAACACCAGGCGCAGCACGATGGGCGAAAACAGGTGAGACAGGGCTTGTTTGCGTCCGGCTGTGGCGTCCTGGTCGTCCACGTTCATTCCGGTCAGTTCGGTGCCGTAGCGCATGTTTAGCTTCTTGAAGGTCAGGCTGACCACGCCCCGGTTGCCCAGATTGGCGCGGGTTCCGGCGGGCTGGTAATGGGTCGCCAGGGTGCTGGCCAGGTCACGGACAAAGGCGTTGGTCAGAACCCGGTCGGTTCGGGGTTCGGCCGGGGCGGCGCTCATGGTCACGCTGGAAGCGGCCGGGCCCTCGGGGGGTTGCGTTGTGTCCCCGGCCGCGCCCTGATCCGGGGCGGTGGGGTCGGGTTTGGGCGCGAACAGGGGCAGGTCCAGGACTCCCTTGTGGGCTGCCTCACCGCTGCCCACGATGACTTCGTCTAGGGCCTGTTGCTTTTCCATGAATTTGACGCCCAGGACGGTCACCACGGCCAGAGCCGCGATGACCAGCAGGATCGCGGCCTTGCGGGGGCCGCTTCCCACTGCCTTGCTGGGGCTGGTTTCCTGTGCACCGTGCTTGTCGCTCATAGGGCCTCCAGTGGCGTGGTTTTGCTGTAATAGACGGATGGACCCTCAAGCAGTCCGCAGTCCGCATCAATGAAGCGCTCGCGGCAGCGTTGGGGCGGGAAACGAAGACCTTCTTCGGTCGTGGCCTTGATGTCCTGGATATTCATACCGTTCCGTGCCCCTTGGGGAGTCAATGCTCGCAGACAGGGGTGACCATCGTGTGACCTCTTCTGGAGCATGCCGCAGTCGTTGCGGAGAAGATCTTGCGCTCAGTGGATTACGAGTCGGGACGGTGTTCGTCAACCCTCGTCCATGGGTGCACCGGGCGATGCGTCGCCCTTCGCGCCTTCCTGATGATGCTTGGCGCGGCGTTGCCCGATTTCCTGCTTCAGGCGTTCGATGACGTGCTCGTAGCCCCCCGGCTTGTGGGGCAGGGTGCAGCCTGTGCAATCCTTGATCCCTTCGCGGTAGCCTGGGTTGCCCCCGCAGTTTTCCAGCCAGTACAGGGGACAGAAGCAGAACAGGCAGTTGAAGAACGAGTCGTCGGCCACCTTGTGGCAGGGGAAGTACTGGCAGTCCGCGTTGCGGATATACCTGTGATCAGACTTGGTCATGGTTTTTGCCCTCGGTCTGGCAGATGGCGTTTCCTTCGCAGTGGCGGGAGAACTCGGACAGGGTCATGTTCTGCGGGCTGTCCGCAGCCGAGCCGATGATGCCCGCGAACACGGGTTCCAGAAAGTCCAGATGTTCTGTCAGGGCTTGGGCGCTGGTGTTTTCCTTGAAGCGCGACAGGGCGACGATGACGTCCACCATGCGTACGCTGTCCGGCGGCCGCGACAGGCCGTAGATGTCCAGCTCCGGGTGCTCCAGCTTGACCACGATCCCGGCTCCTTCAAGCATGCGCAGCACGTCGTTGACCAGCTTGACCGGCGCGTCCAGGCGTTGGGCCAGTTCCTCGTTGGGCAGGGGCTTTACGCCGTTCATGAAGGCATTGGTCAGCAGGGCCAGGGCCAGCGCTGCCAGTTTCTGGCGGTCGTCGTGGCTGTAGCTGCCCATGCGCGATTCGCGGAAATAGGTCCCGCTGTTCTGGACGGCAAAGCAGATTTCAGCGCCGAGCAGCACGATGACCCAGCTGATGAACAGCCAGATCAGAAACAACGGAACTTGGGCGAAGCTGCCATAGATGGCGTTGTAGTTCTTGAAGGAGGCCTGGTAGTGGATGTAGCCCCATTGCACGAATTGCCACAAGGTACCGGCCACCACGGCCCCGGCGATGCCGGAGTGGAGTCTGACCCGGGTGTTGGGCATGAAGCTGTAGACGAACAGCAGCGCGATCCAGGTGCTCAGGTAGGGCAGCAGCTTCAACAGCGCCACGTAGGCCACGCTGGCCACGGAATAGGACAACAGGGTCTGGACCATTGCCGAACTCTGCATGGAGGCCGTGGCGCTGATGGCGATGATGATCAGCAGCGGGCAGATCAGCGTGATGAACAGATAGTCCGAGAGCCTGCGCCAGGCCCCGCGGGTGGCCTTGACCCCCCAGATGGAGTTGAAGGATTTTTCGATGTTGGTGAGCAGCGAGAGCACGGTGACGAACAAAAAGCCGACGCCCACCACTCCCAGGGTGCGGACGTTGGTGTTGTTGATGTAGCCGACGATGGCGTCCACGGTCTCGGCCCGTCCGGCGGCGACCTGCATCAACAGGTCGCGGATGAAGTCGGAGTTCTGGAAGCCGAAGCCCTTGGAGATGGAGAAGGCCACGGCCAACAGCGGCACCAGGGACAGGGCCGTGGTGAAGGCCAGGGCCGAGGCCCAGAGCAGGCACTTGTCCGCCACAAAGCCCTTGCCCACCATGTAGGCCCAGCGCACCAGCGTCTGGAGCCGGGCCTGGATAAAGTTCAGGCCCTGGACCGGTACGCCGGGGTACAGAAAGGCCCGTTGCTTGTTCATTGCGTTCCCCTTCCGGTTCCTAGCCGATGCCCGTTTGGGAGGCGACTTCGGCCATGGCCGGGATGGCCAGCTGAAAGAATTCCGCCAGTTCCATGTCCAGTTTCTGGCATTCGCGGATGCGCTCACGACTCACGGCAGCGGCAAAGGCCTTGTCCTTCATCTTCTTGGTCAGGCTCTTGGGCTGCATGCCCTCCATGCGGGTGGGCCGCACCAGGGCCGCCGTGGCGATGAGGCCCGTGGCGCTCTCGGCTGCACGCAGGGCGTAGTCGAAGGTGCTGGCCGCGGCGACCTGTGTGTATTCCTCGTTGTGGGCCATGATGGCGTGCAGGGCGTCCTCGGGCATCTTGCCCTGCAACATCTCGGCGGCATCCAGGCCGTGGCGGGCGGGGTTGTCCTTGGTCCGGGGGTAATCGAGGTCGTGCAACAGCCCGGTCACACCCCACAGCTCCTGATCCTGGCCCAGCTTCAGGGCCAGGCTGCGCATGATGGCCTCGGTCTGCACGGCGTGGTTCACCAGATGCGGTTCGGGATTCTGTGATTTCACCAGTTCTAGCGCTTGGTCCCTGGACAGCATTGCTCTCTCCTTGAGTCCGTAGGTTCAGCCCACACCAATGAGCCTGTGGCCCATACTATAAACAAGCGTGCAAAAAGGGCAAACCCGGATTTAAGCCCCGGGCACGGAATTTGCTCAAACCTGTGTCGAGGCCCTCGTGCGCCAAAGTTTCGACGCATGCAGACGGGTCCTTGAGGAAACAGCTATGAGCATCATTCCCATCAAATTCATTCCCATCAAGCCGCTGGAACCGATCAGTGGTGGATTTGGGATTGGCGACAAGGGTGCCGCCGGTGCCGGGCTCCCCGATCTTTCCGGCAAGGCCGGTGCCTTCGCCAAGATGCTCAAGTCCGCCCTCCAGACCGGTGGTGTGGAAGCCCTGGATCTGACGGCCCAGTTGTCCATGGGCGGGCAGTTCATGTCGCTCATGCAGGGCAGCGATGCCACCAAGCTGGCCGAAACCACTGAAATGAATCAGCTGCTGGACGCCCTGACGAACACCTCTGGTAAGCCCGGCGGTGAGTTGGATTTCACTGCGCTCCTAGGCGGCGGCAGCGGCGGTGGCGGCAACAGCCGGGCCCTGGACCTGATGGGTCTGGTGGGGAACGCGATTCCCTCGGGCCTGTCCGGCATGGACCTTGGCAAACTTGCCGAGGCGCTGGGGGCCAGCGCCAAGCAGCCGGGGATCGAGCCGCAGTCGGCTCTGAACACTCTGTCGCCCGGTACCGACGGGCTGCCGGGGATGGCCCGGACAGGGTCCCATCCCCTCCCGCACGAGAGTTCGCTGTCCTCGGTGCAGGATACTTCTGCGGTACAGAAACCGGCGCTGAGCATCCCCATCAAGCCCATGGATGCCTCGGTTCAGGCCATGATCAACGCCCCCGAAGCCAGGCCGAGCCCTTCACTGAAAGCCGCGCGGGCGGCCATGGCCCACAAGGCCTACGGCTCCAATCCGGTCTCCGATCCCTTCGGGGCGCTTTCCGCGCGCTTCGAGTCCGGCGGCGATTCCGGTTCGGTGGGCTACGACCGGGTGGGCGGCACGTCCTATGGCACCTACCAGCTTTCCTCCCGGGCCGGGACCTTTGATGATTTTCTACAGTTCCTGGATTCCAAGGCCCCGGACATGGCCTCGCGCCTGCGCGCTGCCGGCGAGGCCGATACCGGTTCCAAGACCGGGCCCATGCCTGCGGCCTGGAAGACCCTGGCTCACGATGAGCCCAAGAGGTTCTCCTCCCTGCAGCACGAGTTTATCCGTGAATCCCATTTTCAGCCTGCCCTGAAAAAGGTCGCCGAGATGACCGGCGTGGATCTGACAGGCAGGCATCAGGCCATTGCGCAGGCCCTGTGGTCCACGGCCGTGCAGCACGGAGCCACTGGTTCGGCCCGGATTTTTGCCAAGGCCCTGGAAGCCGTGGGCGATGCGGGTGGTCTTGGGGGTGACAAGAAGCTGCTCCAGGCCGTCTACCACAACCGTTCCCGGCAGTTCGGCTCGTCCTCGGAGCATGTCCGGGGGGCTGTGAACAACCGTTTCGAGAACGAGTTGAGGGATGTCATGTCCATGCTCCAAGGCTCTTCGCTCCTGGACTCCAACGCCTAGCCTGTTGTGAACCGGTCTTGAATATCAGACGCCCAGGGTGTGAGCCGTGGGCGTTTTTTGTTGGATGGGGTCCGGGGGAGGGCGGCGATCAGCCGGGTCAGGCATTGAGCATGGCCTGGCAGGCCTCGTTGATTTGGGTCTCGGATTCCAGCGCCGTGGCTTCCAGGTCCTCGGAGGTCAGGCCTGTGGCGTCCCAGGCGATGATGTTCAGGGGCTGGATGAACGGCTCACCGTGAGCGGTACCATCCAGGGCCCCGGCCAGATTGTTGGCGATGTGCACCAGGGTGGGTTCAAGGTGTTCTTCGCTCTTGTCCGGGGTGTGGTGGCGCAGCACCGCATTGACCAGGGGGTAGGGCAGGTTCCATTTGCGGAGCATCATGCCACCGAGCATGGCGTGGTCGAACCCCAGGATGTTCATCTCGGCGCTGTGCAGGATTGCGCCGTGGTCGCGGACGAAGGAATGCACCAGGCGGCACTTGTCGGGAATGGCCTGGTACATCATCAGCAGGCCCACGTCATGCAGCAGGCCGGCCACGAATAGCCGCTCCGGATCCTTCTCGCCAGCCCGTCTGGCCAGGTTTCTGGCCAGGATGCCCGTGGCGATGCTGTGCCGCCAGAAGGTCTCCATGCTCACCAGCTCGTCGGGGATGTCCGAGAACAGCTTCATGACCGTGGTGCCTATGGCCAGGGTCGTGAGTTGGGCCGTGCCCACCAGGGTCACGGCGCGACTGATGGTCTCGATCTGGGACGGAAAGCTGTAGAACGAGCTGTTCACCAGGCGCAGCAGGGATGCGGTCAGGCCGGTATCCCGGCTGATGACGTGGGCCACGTTGCCGGCCGAGGTCCCGGGGGCGGCGATGACCTCCTGCAACTCGGCGTAGATGGTGGGCAAGGATGGCAGCCCCATCTCGTGGCGCAGCAGCTCGAAGGGGTCCACGGGGGCTTTGGGGTATTCCCCGGGGCTTGGCTGCCTGTCCGGAGCAGGCAGGGGGGGCAGGAGCTCTCCCCGGGCCAGGGCGTGGGCGGTCGCGGTGGCGCAGAGCCTTCTCAGGGTGTCCACGGCCTTGTGGCGCGGGTCGTCGAAACTGAAGCGCAGAGCGGCGAATGAGCGGCCCAGGGCGAAGTATTCAGGCGTCGGAGTTGCGGGCGTATGCATGGCTTGTGATGTGCTCCTGGCTATGGTCGCAGTCTATGCCAAGCTGGGCCCAATGGAAAGGAGTGTGGCAAGTTAGTCGTTTACCCCCGTGGCTTCTGGCTAAATTGTCTCGTAATGTTCCACGTTCGTCCTCTGGCCGTGAAACGATGGACAGCCCTTCCCCGGATGGCCCCTCTGCAACAGTCCTCTCCCTCAGAATCTCTCCCCAAAAACCTCTGCTTATGGATTATCCCCGCCGCCGCGTAGCACCTCGGGCCTTCAGCGCTCTCAACGCCTTGGTCCGCGCCATCTTCTCAACTCTTCTCCGGCCCTGGCCCGGGATCGCACCCGGACAATGAGGGTTTTGTTCGCGGGAAAGCTCATGTATGAAGTCTGCTCACAGCATGCAACGGGCCGTGGCCGCCGGTTTCCCCGGGGCCCGGAAACGGCTCGGATTATGGAATACACAGGATCAACCGACCGCCTGCGGGCGGTGGAGGACATGATGACGAATATACACGGTTTTTCACTGGTTGCTGAGCGCGAGATTCCCGAGGCCGGCTGTACCGCCAAGCTCTGGCGACATGTGGTCACGGGCGCGGAGCTGATGTCCGTGCTGAACAGCGACGAGAATAAGGTCTTCGGGGTCAGCCTGCGCACCCCGCCGTCGGATTCCACGGGTGTGCCACACATCCTGGAGCACTCGGTGCTCTGTGGGTCCAAGAAGTTTCCGGTCAAGGAACCCTTTGTGGAGCTGCTGAAAGGCTCCTTGCAGACCTTCCTCAATGCCTTCACCTATCCGGACAAGACCTGCTATCCGGTGGCCAGCACCAACCTGCGCGATTTCTACAACCTTGTGGACGTCTATCTGGATGCGGTCTTTCATCCCCTGATCCCCGAGCACGTCTTCCTGCAGGAAGGGTGGCACTACGAACTGGAATCCGAGGACGGTCCCCTGACGCGCAAGGGCGTGGTATTCAATGAAATGAAGGGCGCGTATTCCTCGCCCGACAGCCTGGTCTACGAACACTCCCAGCGCGAGTTGTTCCCCCAGACAACCTATGGATTGGATTCGGGCGGTGACCCCAAGGTCATCCCCGCGTTGACCTACAAGCAGTTCAAGGCCTTCCACGAGACCTACTACCACCCGTCCAACGCCCGGTTCTGGTTCTACGGCGATGACGACGAGGCCGAGCGCCTGCGCATCCTGGGTGAGGCCCTGGCCGGGTTCCAGGCCCTGGACGTGCAGTCCGAAGTCGGGCTGCAGCCCCGCTGGACCGCCCCGCGCCGAGCGGAGCACGTCTTTGCCGGAGGCGAGGAATCCCGGGGCATGTTCACGTGCAACTGGCTGTTGCCGGCCACAGTGGACCGTGAGTTGAACCTGGCTCTGGAGATGCTGGAGCACATGCTCATCGGCCTGCCGTCCTCGCCCCTGCGGCTGGGGCTCATGGAGTCCGGCCTGGGCGACGACCTCGCCGGGGTGGGCCTGGAAGATGAGCTGCGCCAGTTGTTTTTCTCCATCGGCCTGAAGGGCATCGAACCCGACGATGTGCAGCGGGCCGAGGCCCTGATCAATGAGGTCTTGGAGAAACTGGCCGCCCAGGGCCCGTCCGAAGCCATGCTGGAGGCCGCATTGAACACCGTGGAGTTCGATCTGCGGGAGAACAATTCCGGCAGTTTCCCGCGTGGTCTGTCCATGATGCTGCGCTCTCTGACCACCTGGCTTTACGGCGGTGATCCCTTTGCACCCCTGGCCTTCGAGGAGCCCATCGCCTCCCTCAAGAAGCGCCTGGCCTTGGGCGAACCGCTGTTCCAGACGTTGATACGCGAGCAGTTGCTGGACAATCCGCACCGGGTAACGGTGACCTTCAAGCCGCAAGAGGACCTGCTTGCCGCCATGGAGGCCGAGGAGCAGGCCGGGCTGGCCGCCACATTGGAGGGCATGGACGCCGGACAGCGTCGGCAGGTCATGGAGCAGGGCAGGGAACTGGAGCGCCTGCAGACGGCCGAGGATAGCCCCGAGGCCCTGGCCACCCTGCCCCAGCTGGACCTGGCGGACATCCCTCCCCAGGAGAAGGCCATCCCCGCGCGTGGTAGCGAGGCCCAGGTCCTGGTCCATGAGATCCCGGCCCAGGGCATCGTCTATCTGGACGCGGGGTTCGATCTTGGCGCTGTGCCCCAGCGGCTGTTGCCCCTGGTGCCCTTGTTCGGCCGGGCCCTGTTCGAGACCGGGACCTCGCGCGAGAATTTCGCCGACCTGTCCATGCGCATCGCGCGCAAGACCGGTGGCCTGGACCATGAGACATTCACCTCCGCCGTGCTGGGCGGGGCCGGGGTTGCGGCGCGGCTGTTCCTGCGGGGCAAGGCCACTGCGGACAACGTGCCTGAGATGTTGGATATCCTGCGCGAGGTCCTGTTGGATGCCCGCATCGGGGACCGCGACCGGTTCCGCCAGATCCTGTCCGAGGAAAAGGCCCGTCTGGAGCAGCACTTGATCCCCTCGGGGCATCTGGTGGTCATGTCGCGCCTGCGGGCCCGCAGTGGGCCGGCGGCCTGGGCTGCGGAGTGCATGGGCGGTATCGAGGCGCTGGGGGCCTTGCGGGCGCTGTCTTCGCGGATGGAGGACGATTGGTCGGGCGTACGGGCCGATATGGAAGAGCTGCGGCGGCTCATCGTGACCCGCGACGGGCTGGTTCTGAATCTGACCACGGACCCCGGGCAGTGCGCGGGTGTGGAAAGGTTGCTGTCCGGGCTGACCGAGGCCCTGCCGTCGGGCACGGCTCCGGCGGCGGATTGGACCCCCGGCCTGCTGCCCGATGTCGAGGGGCTGGTGCTGCCTGCGCAGGTCAACTATGTGGGCAAGGTCGTGGATCTGCGTGCCGCGGGCTACGCATTCCATGGGTCCCACCTGACGGCCGTGCGCATGGCCCGGATGATCTATCTCTGGGATGCCGTTCGCGCCCGTGGCGGCGCCTATGGGGCCTTCTGCTCTCTGGATCGTTTCAGCGGGGTCATGGCCCAGGTCTCCTACCGCGACCCGTCGCTGATGCAGACCCTTGCGGCCTATGACGGGCTGCCCGGGTTCTTCAGGAACGTGGACCTTGCAGGGGAAGAATTCTCCAAGAACATCATTGGGGCCGTGGGCGATGTGGATTCCTATCTGCTGCCCGACGCCCAAGGCTTTACCTCGCTCCTGAGGGGCCTGACCGGCGATAGCCCCGAGAACCGCCAGCAGATGCGTACAGAGCTGCTGGGGACCAAACTCTCGGATGTCCGGGCCTTGGGTGAGTTCCTGGAACCGCTCATGGCAGGGGGCAAGGTCGTGGTGCTGGGCTCGGCGGACGCTATGGACCGGGCGGTCCTTGAGTTCGCGACCAACAAGGTTCTCTAGTCGCCGGGCTCAGGACTTCTTGGGCAGGCTTCTTTGTGCGCGGTATGTCCGCGCGTCGGGGGGGGAAGGCAGGGTCGAGTTCGCTCTCCGTGTGTGGCTCGCTCGGGGGGCGTCCATGGGCTTGCAGAGCCTCCGGTCAGGGAAGGCACGTGGGTCGGCGGGGCTGGGGTCTAGCTGCGGCCCTGGCTGCTGGCCTGTTCCAGTTTGCAGGCCTGGTTCTTGCCCTTGGCCTTAGCCTTGTACAGGGCCTGGTCCGCACGCTCGATGAGTGAGTGCACGGAATCCTCTTTCTGAAACGAGGCCACCCCCAGGGAACAGGTCATCTCCGGGACGATGGCGAACTGGGTGGAATCCACCAGGCGGCAGAGTTTGGAGGCCACGTAGCTGGCGCCTTCCAGGTCCGTTTCCGGGATGATCAGGGCGAATTCCTCGCCCCCGTAACGGGCCAGAAGATCCATGGAACGGATGTTATCCTTGAGCAGGCAGGCCAGCTCCACCAGGGCCACGTCACCGGCCTGGTGCCCCTGGGTGTCGTTGACACTCTTGAAATCGTCGATGTCGATCATGATCAGCGACAGCGGATTGCCGTAACGGCCGGCCCGCGTGAGTTCCAAATCCAGTTCGTCCATGAATTTGCGGCGGTTGCAGACCCCGGTCAGGGGGTCCGTGGTGGCCAGGCGGTGGTACATCCGTTTTTCGTTTTCAATGGATGTCACGTCCGTAAAGCTGATGGATTGCCTGCCCCGGAGGCCCGCCAGGGGCATGGAGCGCAGCAGGAAGGTCTTGTCGCAGTTCTGGTTGTGGCCCGCGCGCACCAGATACTCGCTCTGGGGGTCGCCCATCAGCACGCTGACCCAGCGGGCAAACGCCGAGTGATCGTCCACGGTGTGCAGCCGGACCAGGGGCAGGGTCTGTTCGACCTCGGCGCAGGAGCGGGGTTTCAGGGTCGTGCCCAGATTGGCCAGTTCCATCATCGGCCGGTTCATGTAGTCCACGATCTGCCCGTCGGTGATGAGCATGGGGGCGGGGGTGGCGTCCAGGATGGCGGCGGCCGTGCTGTGCCGCAGGCGGTTGGAGCGGATCTGGGCGGCGCGGCGGGCCAGGGGCACGAGCTCGCGCCTCATTTCCTCCCCGCACAGGGGCTGTTTCAGAAACAGGTCCGCTCCGGCGCGCATGCCGGCCATCAGGTCCTGTTCGTTGGGGCTGAGGCCTGTGAGGATTACCGGGATATCGGGTTCGCGTCCCTTGATCACGGTGGCCAGTTCCTCCCAGCCGTGCGAGGGCAGGGCCGTGTCCAGGATGGCGATGTCGGGCAACAGGCTTTTCAGAATGCTCATGCCCTCCAGCGTACTCTGCGCACGCCAGAGATCGCCGCCCCATTGCTTCAACAGATGTGAAGAGGGATCGGGAGCTTGGGGCGAAACATAGAGAATGGAGAAAGGGCTGTCCTGCATGATGATCTTCCGTGCCTGCGCTTTGATTACGACTCTTTTGGTCTCCTTAGCACGATTACGGCTGTGGGTGTCAATCAGTGAAATCCCCTAGGGAGTGCGTCAACATGGGGACAACTCATGAGGAAAGCACTCTGTGCTGGGGGAATTGGCTTGTGTGGCGGATGGCAGCGACGTTGTTCGGGGACCTCAAGCTGCAGCCGCGATGACCGCTTAGGCTTGACAGAGCGGCGCGGGCTTGAATAGATGGCACGAACGTCTACGGGAGCACAGTAATGAAAGAGCCGCAGTCCGTTTTCTCTGATTATCTTGCCAAGAGCAATCTCAAGATGACGCCGCAACGCAGGCTTATTCTGGAAGTGTTTCTGCGTGACCAGGGGCATCTCGCTTCCGAGGACCTGTACAACATGGTCAAGCGCGAGGACAAGTCCATCGGCCAGGCCACGGTCTATCGCACCCTGAAGCTGTTGTCCGAGTCCGGACTGGCCAAGGAGGTGCACTTTGGCGACGGCGTGACCCGTTACGAGCGCAAGTACGGGAGCAAGCACCACGACCATATCATCTGCGAGCAATGCGGCAAGACCCTGGAGGTCATGGACGAGGAGATCGAGCATCTGCAGGAGAAGCTCGCCCTGTCCCACGGGTTCGTGCTGACCGCCCACAAGATGTACCTCTATGGCCTGTGCGCCGACTGTCGCAAGAAAGGTGACTAGGTCGATTTTCCTCAAGTGAGTCAGGGCTGTCCCGGTTTCGGGGCGGCTTTTTTTTATGCAAAAATATAGGTGAATCTATTGTCATGCCCCCAGGTGACAAGGTTTTTTTTGAGAGAAGGCAAAATAATTGTTGATTACATATAGGAAGGCATGTATTTAATAACCAAACCGATACGAGCGCGGTGGCGGGGTTCGTTGTTCCCGTGGGGAACGGACCCCGCAGGACAGGCTCTGCCGGACCAGGTGTCAACACTTTAGCAGGAGAGGGGAAGACATGGCATATCCTACCGCCGTTAACAGTCAGATCACCGACGCCATTACCCAGGCCAACGTCAAGGTTCTGGGCGATGCACCGGCCATGGCCATGGGCAATCTGTACCAGGCCACGGCCCAGGCCCTGGGCAATGCGGCGCACAACGCCACCACCGCCCAGCAGCAGACCAACGTGACCGCTCAGGCCGCGACCACCCAGGGCGTGGCCCTGCTGTACTCGTTGGATACGGCCACCACGGGCGTCGCCACCGAGAAGATCCTTGGCATGGGCTAGGGCCGTCGCTGTCTCTTCAACAGGGGCAGGCGGCAGAGAGAATCAATCCTAAGTAAAGGGAGGAACAATGGCATTCCCAACTTCCGTCAATAACCAGGTCACCGATTCCATCACCCAGGCCAACGTCAAGGTTCTGGGGGATGCCCCGGCCGTGGCCATGGGCAATGTGTTTCAGGCTCATGCCCAGGCCTTGGGCAACGCGGCGCATAACGCCGCCACCAGCCAGCAGCAGACCAACGTGACCGCGCAGGCCGCCACCACCATGGGTGTGGCTGTGCTGTATTCGCTGGATACGGCCTCGGCCGGTGTGGCCACCGAAAAGATCCTCGGGGCTGGCTAGGGAATCCTAGCCGGGGAGGGGGCCCTGCCCACGGGGTGGGGCTTGTCAGACAGCGTAAGAGATGTTCCGGCGTGATCCGGGGCAATGGAGCAAGAGCATGGCGTATCCCACAGCAATGAACAGTCAGGTGACCGATGCCGTTACCCAGGTCAATACCAAGGTCCTGGGAGATTCCCCGGCCATGGCGCTGGGCAACCTGTTTGTAGTGACTTCCCAGGCCCTGGGCAATGCGGCGCATAACGCTGCCACCGCCCAGCAGCAGACCAACGTGACGGCCCAGGCCTCGATGACCGAAGGCGTGGCCATGCTGCTCAGCGTGGACACGGCAGCCACGGGCAAGGCGACACAGATGATCTTCGCCTAGGCGGGAAGGCCGATGACAATCAAGGCGTAAGGGGAGGTGCGTTATCTCCGTCAGTGTGAATACCCAGGTCGTAAGCGCCGTGGCTCTGGCCAATACGGCGGTTGTCGGGCTCGGTCCGTCGTTGTCCATGTCCATGACCTACGCGGCCATGGCGGACAGCATCGGGATCGTGATGCACAACGCCGCCGTGGCCGAGCAGAATATGCAGACCATCGCCACGGCGGCCACGGTTCAGGTATGCGCGCTGATCATTGCCAAGGGGGCGGCCCCTTCATCCTGATAACGCACCTCCCTGCGCTTCAACACCGGGCTCAGGCCCGGAGCCAGCAAGGGGCGGCATATGAGCGACTCCATCAGCTCTTCGTTGAGCATCATCGCCGACGCGACCAGTGCGCCGTCCGTGGCCCGCAGTCAGGGCGCGGGCAAGGCCTATCAGTCCGTGGCGCAGTCGGCGGCCATCGCCGTGCAGGACGCCGCAGACTACCTGCGCAACATCGAGACCATCAGCTCCACGGCCCAGGGCGTGGCCCTGGCTCAGCTTTTGGCCACGGGTGATGCCCAGTACGTGCAGGTTCTGGAGCAGGCGCAGAAGATGGCGGTTCAGGCGGCGAGCGCCTTCCGGGACGTCGGCTCCAATGCCGCCGACGTGCTCAAGGGGTTCCCCACCGAGTGATCGGGCGGGACGAAACCGCCAAGGGGGAAGATGTGATCATCGTTGCAAGACAGTGGATAGCAAGCGTCGAGGATCTCTCGGGCAAGTTCCGCAACCTGGTGGGACTTGTGGCGGATGGACCGGCCTGGCTGCAATGGGCGCTCCTGGAGCGGCAACTGGTCATGGAAGCCGAGGACGAGAGCGACCTGCTGACCAAGGTGCAGGCCGGACTGCATAGCACACCGCTGATGACCGTGGAGACTCTTAACCTGGCGGTTCATCCCCGGCGTCTGATGCAACTGGATGACGACATCGTCACGCAGTTGGCCAAGGCCGTATCGACCGGAAATGGAGCCGATATCAAGGCCGCCTGGAAGTTGCTGACCCCGGCTGGGATACTGAGTTTTGTGGACTTGGAGGACGGTCGGGATTTTTTGGGGCGGCTGGACGTGAATGATGCCAGTCTGTTCGCTGCCCTGGACCTGGAGGACTTGGTGGATTTGACGGCCCTGGCCCAGGTGGACAGCAAACTCTTGCCTAGCGAGAAAAACGGCCTGAGCCACAAGGCGGCTGCTTTTGCAGTGACCCAATCCCAGTCCTGTGCTGAATTTTGTGATGCCTATGGCTTCTTCTGTCGAAATGCCACGGCTGGCAAGGGGCAGGCCAAAACAGGATCGGCGGAATTAGTTGCTAAGTTGTGGGAGCGGCTGTCGCCTCTGGTCAACGGCACGTTGCAGACTATGACCGTGGGTCGTTTCACCTCGGACGAGGGGCTCTGTGCCCAGATCGAAACCAGTGTCTACAACGGCAAACCCTTGGGCTTCGCCACCAAGCCGCGGGCCCTGCGCATCTTGAGCGCCCACATCGACGCGAGCTGCGACAACCGGGAATGGCGCAAGGCCGTCCGGGACGCTCTGATGGACGCCCGATGCATGATTCGCCATGGCAAGGCCAGGGATGTCTCCCTGTCCCAGGATGGAGCAAGGCATAGCGTGGAATACGTGTCAGACAAGGCCTCGCTGATTTTGGACTGCAATGCGGAGGGGTTGGTGACCATTGCGGATTATCACCCCTGAGGTCAGCAGAAGCGCACGAAAAATTGCAAAGCGTCAACGAGTGGTGTGAGCAAGTGTTGAGCAACGTCAACCCAGGAGGCTTGTCATGGCCTTTCCGACATCCGTGAACGATCAGGTTACCGATTCCGTGACCCAGGCCAATGTGGAGGTCCTTGGCATGGCCCCGGCCAATGCCATGGGCAATCTGTACCAGGCCACGGCCCAGGCGTTGGGCAACGCGGCGCACAACGCCACGACGAGCCAGCAACAGACCAACGTCACGGCCCAGGCCGCCACGACCATGGGCGTGGCCATCCTCTATTCGCTGGATACGGCAAGCACGGGCATGGCCACCATGAAGATCCTCGGATCCTAGCGGATCGGGGCGAAAGGCCAAACCACAACCCGGCGCGGTTCGCCGGTCATGCGATGAGGCGATATGGGCAAGCACAACGCAGTCAACACGCAGATCACGGATTCCGTCATCGAGACGCTGGAATCCACGGTGGGCAGCGGCCCGTCGCATTCCATGGCCGTCCTGGAATCCGTCATGGCCGAGACCCTGGGCATGCAGATGCACAACGCCGTGACCACCCAGCACAACGCCAAACTCGTGAGCCAAGCGTCCCTGGCGCAAAGTTGCGCCAGAATCCTGGCTGCGCAGGGTTCGCCTCCCATGGCCAGCCCGAGCAGCCCGCAGGCGGTCACTGTTCCCAAGGGTCCCAAGGGCGACATGGGACCCCAGGGCTTGCAGGGGCCCACCGGCTCGGTGGGCGCCCAGGGTGTGGTTGGGGCCCAGGGGCCGCAGGGTCCCAAGGGAGCTTCCGGCAGCCCCGGTCAGGAGACGATCACCGTGGTGTCCGAACTGGTTCCGGACAACATTCCGACCCCGCCAGAGGCCAGGGTCATTGAAGTCCCGGGCAAGGACATCGATCCACGATAGGGATGTGTTTGAACTCCAAGGAGCAGTCCCATGAAAGCGTTTCAGGACATCGTCAAGGCCATTGGCCTGTCCCCGACGACCACCGTCGTCCGGGCCGGGCCAGGAGACTGCATCGTCTACGAGGCCGTGCTCGACTCGGCCAAGACCTCGGTGACAGGTATCCGCATCGATGTTGACCATAAGTTGCAGGGGTATCTGGACGCAGGGACCTGGGATCCGCCCAGCGGGGACCAGGGCGCGGGACTCCCGCAGGATGGAGGGGCTGCAATCGCTCCGGCGGACTCAGGAGCGGGAACGGCACCGGCCTCTGGCAAGGGCACGGGTCAGGGCGAAGGTTCGGCTGCCGGACACATCATCCGCTTGTCCTGCAACCAGGCCGTGATGACCGTGGGTAAGTGTCTGTTCAGCGTGGCCTGCAACTGGAGTTTGCAGATCGAGAGCTGCAGCGGGGATGGCATGGATTTGCTGTTCGGTCACGATTCGGACCGCGTGACCACCTGGGTGGCGCAGATGGCCTATCTGCTGTTGAACGATCTTCAGGATTATCTGGTGTAGCTGCGCCCAGCCGCGGCGAGGAGGACAAGATGGCCAAGAAAGGAACGAACAGTCGGCCCCAGCCCGAAGCCGAACAGGATATCGTCCAGGAGGCGGGCAGGGATTCGGCAACACCTGCCAAGGCCGTGCACAACGCTTTGCAAGGATTTCGAGAGGATGTCATCGACATCGTGAGGGAACTACGTCTGGATGTGGACGAGACCCTCGGCGTCATGCGTCAGGAAATGGCGGACAGGAACCGTGTCTTGCGTCAGGAGTTGAAACTCATGGGGGACGAGCGGGTCCGCTTTTTCCGCAGGGTCGAGGCGTTGCTGGAGGATGTTTTGAACGCGGGCCGGGAGTTTTCGGCTGGGGAAGATGCGGGGCTGTTGCAGGACACTGAAAGTGAAGAGGTGCCGTTGGTGCTCGAGCAGGCGGAAAATGGCGATTGGCTCGCGGCCCAGCAAGAGGCTGAGCAGGCCGTGGCCGGGGGGCCCCTGGTGGAGGTCGATGGCCTGGACGGCAAGGACCTTGTGGAAGAGGCCGAAGCGGCCATCCAGGCGTGCATCAAGACTGTTATGACCAGCGGCGATTCGCACGTGAAGAATGTCTTTCGTCAGGTCCACGGAATCGGCGTCGACCCGCCGAACAACGCGTAGGAGGTGGGAACGATGCCGACCGTCATCAAGTCGTTCGACAAGCTGTTGGCCGCCATCGGCCTGTCCATGGACAAGACCGTGGTCTCGGTGACCCAGGGCAAATACAAGCTGGTCTACGAATACAGACCCGGGGACGGGGGCGGACAGCCCACGCTGACCATCACCCTGAATCCGCAAGTCACGGCCACGATCATGCGCAACGCCTGGGATGGCGAGGCCCAGGTGGGGGGGATGGAACGTGGACCGAACTTCACCATGCTCACGCATCAGAACCAGCTGCTCAATGCCGGCGGCAGGTCGTACGCCATCAAAAATTGTTGGTATGCGGACTTGAAGGAATGCGAGACGGATATGTTCATCCGCTTTTATCACGACTCGGATTCACTGACGACCAAGGTCGTAAAGACCATGGATGTGGTCATCGCCTCGTTGCAGAACTATCTTTAACCCCAACAATTCCTTCCCGGGGTTGAAACACGGGGGGCCCGCCGTTTGACAGCCGGCGGGCCCTTCACTTGCGATCGGGGCAGGGGCGACTAATCGTCGCGGCAGGTCTTGGCCGAATCGGGCAGCCTGCGTGGCAGGCGCACGGCAAAGACGGAGCCCTTGCCGGGTTCGGAGTCCAGGGTGATGATCCCGCCGTGTTGGCGGATGGATTTGTCGGACACGAACAGTCCCAGGCCAGTGCCCTTGCAGCCTTTGGAGGAGAAAAACAGGGTGAACATCTTTTCGCGCACCTCGGGGGCGATGCCCGTGCCGTTGTCGGCCACGGTGAAGACCACGTGGTCCTGCTCGCCATGGGCGCTGAAGGTCACGGCGTGATGCTCCTTGCAGGAGTCACCGGAGCAGGCGTCCACCGCGTTTTCCAGCAGGTTCACCAACGCCGCGCTGATGACCATGGCGTCGGCCTCGAACGTGCCCAGGCCCTTCCCCGTTTCGCTGTGGAAGCCCACACCTGCGGCCAGGGCCTTGGGCTCGATCAGCCTAGCCAGGTCGGTGAAGAACTCGGCCGCATCCACCTCTTCCCAGTTCAGGTCGCGGTGTTTGGCGTAGTAGAGCATCTGCAGGACCATGGACCGGATGCGGCCCGCCAGATCCTTGACCGTTTCCCAGCCCGTTTCGATGCGCTGGGGGTCGTTTTTTTTGAAGCCTGATTCCACGCGGTAGATGCCGCCGTCCAGGGCCGTGAGCATGCCCTTGATGCCGTGCGACATGGAGCCGATCATCAGGCCCAGGGAGGCCAGGTGGTCCTGGAGTTCCCTGAGCTGGGTGATGTCCGTGCTCATCTCCATGACTTCCACGACGTTGCCCTGGGCATCGCGGATGGGTGCGGTCCAGATGAGCACGTTGTACTGCTGGCCGTGCTTGGAAGTGACCATGGTTTCCATTTGGTGGGACTGGCCGTCTTCGAAGGTCTCGGCCACAGGACACTTCTCGCAGGGCGCATCGCGCCGGGAGTAGGCCTTGTAGCAGCAGGCTCCGGCGTCGGGCTCGCCGAAATGTTCCTTGAACAGCTTGTTGGCGGCGGTGATGCGGAATTCCTGGTCCTGGACCGAGATGAAGCAGGGGGCCTTGTCAAACAGCATCTGGTACTTGGCGCGGGTGGTGCGCAGTTCGTCCTGTAGCCGGGCCACCTCGGTGACGTCCACGCTGATTTCAAGGACCATGTCCACCTCGCCGTCCTGGTCCAGGATGGGCGCGGTGTGCACCAGCACGGGCACCTTGGACCCGTTCGGGGTGGCCAGCAGGCGGCGCACGCGTTGGCCCTTGCCCGTGGCGAAGGTTCGGCCCACCGGGCAGCCCGCGTCCTGGGCCTCGGGTTCGGTGTACAGCTCCCAGCTGTTTTTGCCCACCATGTCGCCCAGGCGTTCGCGGTACAACTGGTTGATGGCCACGATCTCCATGTAGGCGTTGTGCACCGACACGAAGCAGGGCAACTCGTTGAAGGTGTTGACCCCGTCCTCCACGTCCATGGCGATTCCCCGGAGCGCACCGGCAAAGCCCTCCACCACCTGACCCACGGCGGCCTGGCGCTCAAGCTCCACGATGCGGGCGCTTTTTTCCTCCACCATGCGTTCGAGGTTTTCGGTGTGGTCCCTGAGTTCGGTGCGCATGGAGATCTTCTCCCGCACGCGCTTCAAGGCCATTTCGAGGACTTCGTTGTTGATGGGTTTGGTCACGAAATCGGCTGCTTCGAACTTCAGGCTCTTGACGGCCAGGTCCATGTCGCCGTGGCCCGAGATCATGATGACCTCGGTGTCCGGGCTGACCTTCTTGATGCGTTTCAAAAGCTGTAGGCCGTCCATGACGGGCATCTTGATGTCCGTCAGGACGATGGGCGGATCGTGTTCGGCAAAGGCCTTCAGGGCTTCTTCGCCGTTCTCGGCGGTGATGACGTCGTAGCCCAGGTCGGCCAGGGAGATTCCGAGAAAGGTGCGGATGCCTTCCTCGTCGTCCACGAGGAGCAGTTTGGTGCTCATGAGCGGCTCACATCCGTTTGGCGTTGGCTGTTGTCGTTAGCGCCCGTCCCGGATGGTGGCGGGTACAGGAAAGATTGACGCGGCAGGGCGCCAATGCACCCTGCCGCGTAACGGCAATTAATTGCCGATGGTATCCTTGACGATGGCAATGACTTCGTCGGGATTGAAGGGTTTGTTGATGGTCGCTACGGCCTTCTTGATGGCCAGGTGGATGCCGGACAGACCGCTGATGACGATCACCGGGGTGTCCTTGAACTCAGGCTTCTGGGACATCTTGCGATAGAACCTGGGCCCCCATTCCTTGGGCATTTCGAGGTCCAGGGTCACCAGATCCGGCTTGTGCTCCACCAACAGTTTGAGCGCCTGATCACCGTCATTGGCCTCGCAGGTCTCGTAGCCGTTGTCCTTGAAGATGGTGACGAGGTAATCGACAATGTTTTGGTCGTCGTCCACAACGAGAATCTTCTTGGGCATATCATTCCCTCCGTTCGGTCTTGCCGAGGGGCTCGCCCCCGGCACTGCCCGGCAGGTTTCCGGGCAAGGTCAGCCACATCAATTGGACTGCGCTATTGACCCAGGACTTCCTTGACGATCCCGATGAGTTCGCTGGGATCGAAAGGCTTGGTCAAACTGGCAACGGCTCTGGGGATGGCGTACTTGTTGCCGGCCAGGCCGCTGACCACGATCACCGGAATACGTTTGTATTCCGGATCCTGGGACAGCTTGCGGTAGAACCTCGGGCCCCATTCCTCGGGCATCTCGATGTCCAGGGTGATGAGGTCGGGCTGTTCGCTCTTCACGATCTCCATGGCCTGGGACCCGTCGGCGGCCGAACAGGTCTCGTAGCCGTTGTCGCTGAAGATATCGGTCAGATAGGTGACGATGTTCGGATCGTCGTCGATGATCATGATTTTGGCCATGATGATCCTCTCTTCTGTATCGTTCCTGGCCGGAGTTCCATGTGTGGGCTCCAGACGGGATTGATAGTCTGCCGACAAGGTCCTTAGACCTTGTCGGGATGGTTGACGCTGACCACCGGGCAGGTGGCGCGCAGAATAACTTGTTCCATAGTGCTGCCCATGCGTGCGGCCTCGAGATCGGGGTCCGAGGCATGGTGGGCCAGCACGATCAGGTCGGCCTGCTTTTCGCGGGCGAACTTGACGACTTCCACGTATGGGGTTCCTTCCCAGACCTCGACCTGCCACTTCTTGAAGTCGGCGGGCAACTGGGAAGCGTATGCGGCGTGCATGCGCTTGCGGGCTGCAATGATCTTGTCCTCGATCTCTTCCTGGTCCATCTCGCGTCCCTGGGACAGGGCGGAGATGTCCACGGAATGGAAGAGGTGCAGCTCGCAGTCCAGGTCCTGGGCGGTCTTGGACGCAAACTTGAAGGCGCTGTCCGCAGGCTTGGAGAAGTCGGTGGCGAAGACCACGCTGCCGAAGCCGCCCCAGTAGGACGCGCTCGGGCGGGACACGGACAGGACCGGGCAACGGGCGGCTTTGGCCACGCGCTGCAGGGTGCTGCCGGCGATGCCGCGGCGGTAGAACTTGCCCTCTTCGCCACGGGTGGTGGCACCCATGATGATCAGGTCGGCTCCAAGATCGCGGGCCTTGCGCAGGATCTCGCGGTGGGGATGCCCGGTGGCGATCTCCAACTGGCAATTCTGCGGGCAGGCAGCGATCTGCTTCTCGTAGTAATTGCTGATTTCTTCTTTGATCAGGGCCAGGTAATTGTCGTCGATATCGACTTCTTCGCCGGTGCGCACGTCTTTGACCACCTGGCTGTAAGCCCTGGTGGGCACGCCGGTGATGTGCAAAGCCACAAGCTCGGCGCTGTAGCGGCCCGCCAGGTCGAAGGCGACGCGGGCGGCGTCGTCGCAGGCGGGGGAGGCTGAAGTCGCAAACAGAATCTTCTTAAACATATGCCACCTCATGTTTGGGGTGAAGCGCGGGCCCGTCAGGCGCGGGCCCGCGCGGCATGATTCCCTCGCGGTTTATTCCTCTGGCTTGAGGTGCTCGGGCACCACACACATCTTGATGAGCAAAGGCTTCAAGAAGGACCAGCGGATACCGATTTCAAACTCTTCTTCCAGGTCGCGGATCGCATCCCAGCAGTTGTGGCAGGGGGCGATGACCAGCTTGGCACCGGTGGCCAGGATCTGGTCGCGCTTGGTCTTCAGAGCAATGTTACGTTGCTTGCGGTACATGCCGATTCCGTTGAATCCGCCACCACCGCCACAACAGTAGTTGTATTCCTTGTTTTGCTCCATCTCCACAAAATAACCGGGTTCCACGATGTAACTGATGATCTCGCGGGTAATCTCGGCCAGCCCGTGGTTGCGCACGTAGTTGCAGGAATCCTGCAGGGTCACGAGTTCCTTGATGCGCTTGGCCGGATCGATCTTGATCTTGCCTTCGCGCAGGGCCTCGGCCACCCACTGCACATAATGGATATACGGCGCCGGGGGCTTGCCGTCTTCACGTCCGCACCAATAGGGACCTTCAATGACCGACGCGCGGTGCGCATGGCCACATTCGGTACCGATGACGCGTTTGGGCTTCAAGCGCTCGATGGCGTCGTAGACGCTCTGGACCTGCATCTTGCAGGCCTCCCAGTCGCCAGCGAACATGCACAGGGCGGTCTGTTCCCAGCCCTGGCTCGGCACAGTCCAGTTCTCGCCAGCCAGATGGAAGAGAATCGCGGCCTCGGCCACGTCTTCGGGGTAGTGCTTGGGCTCGCGGGCGTTACAGGTGTACATGATGTCCGCGTTTTCCTTGTCCACCGGGATGACCAGGCCAGGATAATCTTCCTCGTTCTCCTCGGCCATCCATTCGCAGGTATCCACCCAGTCTTCGGAGGTGACGTCCATCTGCGCACGGTAGATGCGGTGCATGCCCGAGCCGATCTTCAGCTCCCACGGCACGAAGCCCTGGGAATAGAGCAGGCCGCGGGTGTAGGAGATCATCTGGCCCATGTCGATGCCGTGCGGGCAGTACTGCGCGCAACGCGAGCAGCAGGTGCAACGCGACCAGCAGACTTCCATGGCGTGGCGCATGAACTCGTTGTCCACGTCGCCGTTTTTGCTGACGATCACGCCCAGGGTGCTTTGGACCTTGTAGGACGGGACCTGCTTGGGGTCGCGATCGTTGCAGCGGTACAGGAAACAACTGTCGGCGCAGAGGCCGCAGTGGGCACAGATGTCCAGCCAGGTGCGGATGCGGGACTTGCAAGTCGCCTTTAAGCGCTTGGCAAGGTCTTCCTTGTCCACATCGAGGTTTTTCATCTCCTCATAGTATTGGGTGCCCCGGGTGTCCGACAGAAGCTCAAGCAGAGCCTCTTCGGTATTGATCGGGGTCTTATTGCAGAATTTCCCTTCAGGCATGGGATCTCCTTACCTTGCCGGTAATGCGTTGAAGGTCCTACCAGACAATGCCACGACCGCGTTCGCCGCCGCGCTTGATTCCGAAATCCATGCCAAGCTGGGCGCGGGAGCAGAAGAACAGCACCATGTGCGACAGCTTGGTGAACGGAATGGCCAGAAGCATCAGATGTCCGGTGATCACATGCGCCAGCAGCCAGTTCTCGTAACCGGGGAGGTGCAGGCGGCAGGCCAGACCAGTGACGAAAGGCGCCATGGTGATGGCCAGGATCGCGTAATCCTTGGCATTGGTGATGATGCGCACTTCGGGCAGCGCGATGCGCCGGACGATGAGCAGGATGCCGGCCACGAGCATGGCGATGGTCAGACCGTCGGCCAGGGACGTGGGCATGGCAAGCCATCCGATCCCCCAGTGCTCCTTCAGGATCACGGAGTGAGCCTCAAGGAACAGGGGCACGAAGACGATGCCGATGTGGAAGGTGAAGAACAGGATGGTCATCCCGGGCTTCTCCCGCCAGCTGCGGCTGCCAAATGGAACCAGCCAGTAGAAGATGGACTTGAGTGCCCATTTGATGCCCAATGCACGGTGCTTCGTGTAAGCGACCCGATCCAGCTGCCAAGACAAGCCCTTGAAATACATCACGACTTTCGCGATGCAGCCGATAATCAGGATGCTGAACGTCACCCACAGCATGGGGCCGGTCAGGAATTCATACATCAGTATATCTCCTCTCGATCCTAGGCTTTGGGGTTAGTAGGTCCGCTGCGGCTTGTCGCGCCCGGTAAGGAACCGCCAGAAGCCGAGCATGCCCACCAGACCCAGTCCCATCAGGGTGTATGTCCAGCCCTTGGAGTAGATCATTAAGTCGAGCAGGGTGTAGAAAGTGTGTTCCATGATGCACCTCGCTTAGTGTTCGCCCTTGTAGTCAGGGTGCTCGTAGAAGACCGGCATGCGGGTCACGATGAACCGGTAGGCCAGGATGCCGATGGTCACCACGAAGATCGAAATGCCGATCTCGGCCATGCTGGGGAAGTAGCGTTCAGCCGCAGACAGCTTCCAGTTGAAGGCCACCTGAGACACGTTGAAACGATTGAGCACGATGCCCAGCACGGTCCACAGCGCGGTGATCTTGATCAGGCCGAAGTTACGGTCACGATAGCCGATGGCATAGGAGATGGCGGGCAGCAGCACGAAGCCGACCAGCTCCACCAGGAACCACATGCCGTAGCCGGTTCCCAGCCAGACCCACTTGTTCTCCAGGGCCAGGCCCAGGATCTTGATGGCGATGTAGCCCATCATGATCCAGGAACAGGCCTTGGCGAAGCCCAGGGCCACGCCTTCGGACTCGGCCTTGTGGGTCTCGTCCATCAGGTGGTGGAAGTTCTTGTGCGCCAGGGCGGACTCAAAGAGCACCATGGACATGCCCGCGAACATCGAGCTGATGAAGAAGAACAAAGGCAGGTAGGTCGAGTACCACAGCGGATGCAGCTTGTTGGGAGCGATGAGGTACAGCGCGCCCAGGGAGCTTTGGTGCATGGTGGACAGCACGACACCCATCACGGTCAGGGGAATGGTCCAGCCGTGAACGATGTTGCGCAGCTTCTTCATGCCCAGCCATTCGAAGACGATGGGCGTGAATTCCACGAACAACACCGAGAGGTAGATGAACACGCACAGACCCACTTCGAACAGCAGGGAAGAAGTCCCCTGGGAAACGAAGATGGGGTAGGGCAGACGCAGGGGGCGGCCCAGATCGTAGTGCAGGGCGAAGACCACCAGGGCGTAGCCCAAAAAGGCGGTGATCAACGCGGGACGGACCGCTGAATGGTAGCGCTTGATGCCGAACAGGTAGCAGGCGGCCGTGGTGGTGTAACCACCGGCGGCCAGGGCCACACCGCACAGCAGGTCAAAGCTGATCCAGATGCCCCAGGGGTTGTTGTTGTCCAGGTTGGTGACCGCACCGAGTCCGCCCATGAAGCGCAAGCCGGTGAGGATCAGACCGATGATAACGATAATTCCGGCAACGATGGTAAACGGCGTCAGAGCCGAGCGGCCGGTCGTGTGTTCAGCGGACATTAGGCTTCCTCCTCCGGCGCTTTTTCTTCGTCTTTGGGGGTCAGGGCCTCTTCAACGGCCTTCTTGACCTCGACTTCGATCTTGCGCTTGTTGGCGACGTCGAGCTTCTCCAGTTCACTGGAGAGCTTGGCCTCGGCCTCTTTTCCGGCCTTGGTCAAGGCTGCGGAGACAGCGTCCTGTTTCTCCTTCTTCTCGATTCTTTCGCGGGTCTTGTGGATCGCGTAGATACCGGTCAGCAGGACAGGCCACAGGCCAGTGACCACGGGCACGGCAGCCAGGGCACCGGAGGTCAGCTCCGGAGCGCTGGTCACACCCAGGCCTTCCTCAAGGCCCAGTTCGCCGAATGGAACACCGGAGATGTACAGCCAGTTGGTGCCGCCCATCTCGTTCTCACCATAGATGTGATCGAGGTAGCGCTCCGGGTAGGCCTCAATGCGGTTACGGGCGAACTTGATCAGTTCGTCACGCGTGCCGAATTTCAGGGCTTCCTTGGGGCAGATCTCCACGCAGCCGGGGAGCTTGCCCTCGAGGATCCGGGGGTGGCACATGGTGCACTTCATGACCCGCGGGGTCAGGGGCTCGTTGAACTCGTAAGCCGGGATGGACCAGGGGCAGGCGATCATGCAGTAGCGGCAACCCACGCACAGGCTTTCGTCATAGACCACGGCCCCTTCGGGGGTCTTCTTGAAGGCCTTGACGAAACAGGCCGAGGCGCAGGCAGGCTCCTGGCAATGATTGCACTGCTGCTTGCGGAACACCGGCAGTTTGGGGTTCTTGCTGTTCTCGTATTTGTTGACCACGGTGTATGTGGTTTCCGTGGTGCGTCGTTTGGCATCAAGGAGAGTCAAGTCGTCAAACGGCTTGTCGGGCTTGGGCAACTCGTTGACCGTGTTGCAGGCTTCCTCACACTTGCGGCAGCCGATGCACTCGGTGGCATCGAACAGGACCGCTTTGGCTCCGGGGTGACCCGTGAAGTGGGTGTTCCCCGCAGCCTGTGCGGAAGTTCCCGCAGCAGCAACGGCAGCGGCAGCGCCGACCAGGCCGAGAAACTTTCTGCGATTCATGGACATGTCAGTATCCTTCTCGGTTTCTCAGGTTCCCGATTACTTCCGTTCCTTGTGGCAGTCGGCGCAAGCCGTTGCCGCGGGCTTCTCCAGTTCCATAGCGGTGTGACAACCGATACATTGCTGGTGGAAGGCCGCTTTCAGGCCGGGGCGTGCATTCTTGGTCGCGTCGAAGTTCTTGCCGTGGCAGCTTGCGCAGCGCGGCGGATTTTCGGACGCGGGACTGTTATGATGGCAGCCCTGGCAGAAGGTGCCCTTGGAAGTGTGGAAGGCGCTCGCCAATTCGCTCTTGGCGACCTTGGCGTACATGGTTTCAACGATCTTGCGATGCGGGAACTCGGCGCCCTCGTAGCGATCCTTCAGATCGGCGATAACCACCTTCTCGGGGAGATCGGAGATATTGAAGGTGCCAGCGGGCATGCGAGCTTCAATCATCGCAGAGGCCATGGCGGTCTTGTCTTCCTTGCTCATGGCCTTGATCTGGACGGTGTCCAGCTTGATGCCCTCGGCGTGACAGGAAGCACAGGACGCCTCGCTCGTGCGGCCCTCGGGAATGAGGGCGTGACAGCCAGCGCAGTCCTTGGCGGCCTTGCGCTCGTTGTGACAGCCAACACAGCTGCTCTGCGAGCCGGGCTTGTGCATGGCCTGCTCAAGGGTGACGAAACCGCCCTTCTTGTCGCCGCTGACGGTGTGGCACTCGGCGGCGCAGGAAGCGAGAGACTCGTGATGGCAGGCGCGACAGTTGTCGTTGGCGAGCTCATGGGCTTTGTGGTTGAAGGCCACGGGCTGCATCAACGACTTGCTGTCCAGGGTCAAAGCCTTGGTGTCGGCAACGGTCAGCAGCACGGCGTCGGGCTGATTGCGCTTGAGCCTGGGCACGTCTTTGACCACCTTGATCTTGCCCTGCATCTCAGCGCTGTGGCAGCCCTGGCAGGTCAAGGGACCGGTATCGGCCTTCTGGGCGGCGACGTTCACGTGGCAGTTCACGCAGGCGATGTGCGAGGCATTGCGGATGTTCTTGACGTCCTTGATAACCTCTGCCTTGTGACAGTAGGAGCATGAGCCTTCCTCGCCGGGGGCGGGGATCAGCTTCTTGGTCTGCTCGTCAAACTTGTGGTGACAGGCGGCGCAATTGGCTTCCTGACCACCCTTGGGGATGGAGTCGGAAGCGGTGTGCCGGTAATGCAGGGATTTGTCCATGTTGATGGCCTTCCAGTTGGAAGAAGCCTTCACGTCCCTGCTGTGACAGCTGCGACAGGAGACGTCGGTAGGGCCGGCTTCTTGGCCCGCGCTCCGCATCTCTTTGTGGCAACCAATACAATTGGCGTGATACGTTTCCTTGACGGAGCCCATGTCCACGTCCTTCAGACGTTTGAACTTGGTGGACAGGCGATCCTTCTCGGTCTCGTGACACGCGGTACAGTCCTTGCCCTGCTTTTTGAGAGCGTCGGTGTGCTGGTCATGGAAGAAGGCCACCGGCACTTCTTCAAGCTTCCCAAAGGCCTTCAGCGAGTCAATCATGATGATATCGGCTCGCGGTTCGCCGCTGGCAACAGGTTGCTTCACCACACCCATGGCCTCAATCCCGGTCAGGGAAAAAGTAACCAACAGTGCGACAACTGCACCCAGTCGCAGCAGGAATCTACCCTTCTTCATGCTGTGTCCCTCGTTCGCTAGGCTGAAATGCAAAAAACCACGGCCAATGCAACGCGTTCAATTCCTCTGCCCATGTGGTCAGGCGGCAATCCCGAGCAGAGCCCCACGCCCTGCAACCCACCGCGCCGCCCCCTGCATAGGGGTCAGATTGAAACACTCCCGAATAATGTGAAAAAATGCTCGACTTCGCGCTCCGATGTCCCTCTTCGCGCGATTTACCTAGGTATTCCAGGCATTTAGACTCTATTCGAGAAAATCTACTCGGAGAGTATAGAATGATTGTCTACCCGTCAAGGAGGGAATAAGAGAAAAAGGCAAAATAATGAGGGGGTACGGCTACTGTTGTGGTAGGAAATCAAGTGAATTCCCGCACATAGTGGGGGTAATTAAATGATCAGTAAACCGACATGGTTTGGTAGGGAATTGAACGTGATGGGATATAAGCGCGAAGAATCTCCCCCCGTCGCCCCAGATGATTTGGGGCAACGGGGGGAGTGCTAGTTGCTGTCTTGTTCGTTGTCTTGGACCTTACAGGGCTGGTCAAGGCAACAGTTGGCTTTGGTGCAGTTCAGGGCCTCTGTCACCAGATCGGAAAAGGAGATGGAGTCCAGCTTGGCAAACATGGCTTTGCTGGCTTCCACCCAGACCCGCTGTGTCAGGCACAGGTCTTCGTTGCAGTCGGGTTGCGAGTTGGCAAAGTCAGTGAGCGGGCTGTCGCCTTCGAGAACGCGTACGATGTCCCCCACGGAAATATCCTCCAGGGGGCGGGTGATGATGTGCCCGCCCTTAGGCCCGCGTTTGCTCTTGATGTAGCTGGCTTCCTTGAGCTTATAGATCAATTTTTCCAGATACTTGATCGAGATGCCCTGGCGTTGCGAGATGTCGCGAATACGTACAGGACCATCGCCGCTGTTCAGGGCGATGTCCAAAAACATCTTCGCGCCATAACGGCTTTTGGTCGTTAAGCGCATGTTTGCTTCTCGGGTTGTCGGCATTGGGTGGCGCTTTGCGGTGGGTGTCGCAGGGTGGTGGGGTTGGCGCCATGCCGAGTTATGTATACCGGATAAGTAGGGAAAATTTGATCGCACGTCAACCAGGATAGATTCGCAGGCGGCGGGACGTGTCAGGCGCTGTGCTGCAAGGGGAAAGTCCAGATCGACGGGTCCTGATGATCCAGTTCAGGAGGAAGCAAAAGGCTAGGGAATGAGGTGTCAGGAGAATAAAACAGGGCTATCCTCCCTTCCGGCTAGGGGTGGCGGTAGGAGTTGGCCATGTGCCGGGCCGTGTCGCAATGACCGTCGCTCAGGTTGGCAAGCAGATCTGGAATCAGTTCCTTGTTCATGTCCTCCATTTGAGACACCAGTTCGGCGAAGGTGATGGATTCCAATTTTTCGATCATGGCGTTGGCCGCGGATTTCCATACCAGACGGGTCAGGCACATGGGTTCGTTGATGCAGCAGCTGTCGTCCTCTGAGCATTGGACGAGCAGGATGTCGCCTTCCAGGGCCCGGACAACGCCACCCACAGTGATCTCGTCCAGGGGTTTGGCAGGCAGGTGTCCGCCCTTGGGGCCGCGCTTGCTGGTGATGAACCCTGCGTCCTTGAGCAGGCGGATCAGCTTTTCCAGGTACTTGATGGACAGGCCCTGGCGTTCGGCGACGTCCTGGATACGGACGGGGCCTTTGGAACTGTGCAGGGCGATGTCCAGCATCATCCTGGTTCCGTAGCGGCTTCGTGTTGAGATGCGCATCTAATGGCTCTCCCTGGAATTTATATAATGTAGTTGCACTGGCTCATCTCATGGGGTCGGTGGCGGTCTGGAGGTAAGGGCATACGCTCAGGTCCAGTCGGGGACGGTGCTGCCCTTGTTCGCGGCGGGAAATTCGATGACGAACCGTGCGCTGCCCGCCTTGCTCTGTTCTGCGTGGATGTCGCCCTTGTAGTCCTTGACGATGCCGTAACTGATGGACAGGCCAAGGCCCGTGCCCTTGCCGACTTCCTTGGTGGTGAAGAAGGGCTCGAACAATTTGTCGGAAATCTCGTCGGGAAACCCTGTCCCGGTGTCCTCCACCGCGATAACTACCTTGGTCCCGTGTACGGCGGTGCTCAAGGATACCCGGTCCGGCCCCGGATGGTCGGGGTCCTTCTCGCGGCGTTCCTCCACCGCGTCACGGGCGTTGAGGAGCAGGTTGATGACCACCTGTTCCAGGCGGTTGGGGTCGGCCAGGATGGGCGGCAGGTCTGGGGTCAGGTCCCACTGCACCTCGATGTTGCGGACCTTGAATTGCTGGTTGAAGATGCCAAAGGCCTTTTCAATGACCTGGTTGACGTGGACCTTTTCCACCCTGTGGTCTGACTTGTAGCCGAACTCGCGCATGTGCTCGATGATCTTCGCGGCCCGTTCGACGTTCTCGTCCACGCCCTGGGTCATCAGGATGAACGTGTCCTCGTCGATGGGCTCCTTGTTGCGCAACTTGCGCATGAAGAACCCCGAGATGGTGCGCAGCACCGACAGGGGTTGGTTCAGTTCATGGGCCACGCCGGAGCTCATTTCGCCCAGGGTGGCCATCTTGCTGGCCTGGATGAGCAGCTGTTCGGTCTCCAGGCGTTTGGTCATGTCCCGGGTGATGGCCAGCAGCACCGTGCGGTTGGAGTACTCCGAGGTGGCCACCGTGACGTCCACCAGGATCTGCCGTCCAGACTTGGACACGTGTCGGGCGCGGTTGAGGGTGCCGCTGCGCTTGAGGGTCTGCTCGATCTGGCTGTTGTCACCGCCGCTGAACAGTTCCAGAAAGCTTCTGCCTTTGAGTTCCTTGCAGGAGTATCCGTAGACCGGGTTCACACTCTGGTTGCAGTCCAGGATCTCCAGGGTCTCGTCGTCCAGGACGAAGACGGGGTTGGGAATCTGGTTGAAGATGGAATGGTACTTGCGTTCGGATTCCTCGAGTTTGACCTCCAGCAGTTTGCGGGGGGTGATGTCCAGGCACATCTCCATGGCCGCGACCACCTCGCCCTTGTCGTTGCGGATGGGCTGCGTGTGTACGATCCAGTGGGCGGGTGTTCCATCTTTGTTCAGGCCGCATTCTTCGGAGCTGCGGGGCTGGCCGTCGCGGAAGGTGCCTTCCACCGGGCAGTTCTCGCATTTGCTGTCCCGGCCCTTGTAGGCGTGGAAGCAGAAGTCCCCCGGGGTGGGGGCGAAGCGTTTTTCGAATTCATGGTTGTACTGGATCAGACGGTAGTTGCGATCCTGCACGGTGATCTGGCAGGGCACGTTCTCGAACAGGCGCTGGTATTCGTCACGCTGGCGGTTGAGTTCGTCCTGTTGCCCATGGATCTCGCGGCCCATGCGGTTGATGGCGGTGACCAACTGGCCCATTTCATCGGCTTCGTCCACGTCGTCCACGGGGATCATCTGGCCCCTGGCGATGAGCCGGGTGCCGTTGATCAGCTTGCGGATGGGCTCGCGCACGAAGCGCACGACGAAGATCAGCACCAGATAGGTGGTGAACAGGAAGGCGAAGGCCGCAAGGGCGAAGCTGTGCATCTCGAAGCTGCGCAGGTTCTGGTCCATGTCCTTGAGCGAGATCACCACGTCCAATGCCCCCAGGACTTCCTTGTCTGCCGGATGGAAGTGGCACGGCGGACCCGAGCAGGTCGGTTCGTTGTAGATCGGGGTCAGCACGCCCAGCATGCGTGCCCCCGAGGTGGCTGTGAAGATGCGGGTGCGCTCGTTCAGCGCCACGCGGGACTTGGGTGGGTCCGTCCTGTGGCAGACGTCGCAGGCCTCGGCCTTGATGTTGGTTGCCTGGCCTTCTTCGGTGCCGTGGTTGGAGAACTGGATGGTTCCGGACTTGTCGTAGATGCGCACATGTTCCATGTCCCGCTGGCGGCCGACATTGCGCGTGATGTGTCGGATGTCATCGCGGGAGTTGTGGAGCATGGCGTAGTGTGTGGCCAGACGGATGGTGTCCGACAGACCGACGGCCCCGTTCACCATGTGGTCCATGATGGTCCGTTTCTGGAAGTGGGTGTTGAAATAGGACCACACGAAGATGCAGGCGAACAGGGTCAGGCTGACCGTCAGGATGACCTTGGTCAGCAAGCTGTGGATGAACGTGTTGATTCTTCCTGCCATGAAAACGCCGTGTGGTTGTGGGGAAAAGGACCTGGAAATTTCCATACCTCAGTGGCGGGTTATATGCAATATCAGTCTATATCCGAGGCAATGACTAGGGCATTTGTAGTGTTCTTGCCTAGCGTAAGGGAGGGAGGGCGAAACGAACTTCCCGGGTAGACAATGCAAGCGCCCGGTGGCTACCGGGCGCTTGCAGGTCGATGAGCGATGGGCCGTATGTCCGGTCCAGGCCCTGGGGGCTATCCCAGGCCCAGGAGCTTGCCACCCTGATAGACCAGGACCGAGAGGGCGAAGGCGAAGCCGGTGTTGAAGACCACGCTGAACAGGGCCCACTTCCAGCTGCCGGCTTCCTGGCGGATGGCGACGACGGTGACGAAGCAGGGTGCGTAGAGCAGGATGAAGATCATCAGCGAGGCTGCGGTCAGCGGGGACCATTGCGGTGACTTGGCCAGGCGTTCGGCCAGGGGTTGGGCGGCCTCGGTGTCCACTTGGCCCAGGGAGTAGGCCGTGCCCAGGGTGGAGACGATGATTTCCTTGGCCGCTACGCCGCCCACCAGGGCGATGTTGGTGCGCCAATCGAAACCGGCCCAGGAACTGATTCCCTCCAGAGCGATGCCGATGCGACCGGCAACGGAGCCGCGCAGGGCCGCTTCGCCCTGGACGTTGTCCATCAGGTTCAGGTGTTCATGCAGCCTCAGGGCCAGCGGGGAATCCGAATCCGCCAGCTTCAGTTCGGCGTGGATGGCCTCGCGCTGACGATCGAAATGGGCCAGCTTGTCCTCGGGCAGACCGGGGAAGGTCATCATGGCCCAGATGACGATGGAGATGGCCACGATGACGGTTCCGGCCTTTTTGATGTATTGCCAGGTGCGTTCTCCGGTGTGGATCATCACTCCGCGCAACGTGGGCAGGCGGTAGGGCGGCAGTTCCATCACGAATGGCGTGCTGGGGCCCTTGATGAGCGTGGAGCGCAGGATGCGCGACACCACGAGTGCCGCGACCCAGCCAAGCATGGTGATGCAGAACATCACCAGGGCCTGGTGCTGCGGGAAAAAGACCGAGATGAGCAGGATGAACACCGGGACCTTGGCCCCGCAGGTCATGAACGGCGCCGTGAGCAGGGTCGCCAGCTTTTCGCGCGGGCTGCGCAGGGTGCGTGCGGCCATGACCCCAGGCACGGCGCAGCCGCCGGCGATACCGCCGGAGACGATGAACGGCATCACCGAGCAGCCGTGCAGGCCGAAGATGCGGAACACCCGGTCCAGCATGTAGGCGATGCGGGCCATGTAACCCGAGTCCTCCAGAAAGGCGATGAACAGGAACATGATCATGATCAGCGGTACGAAAGACAGCACACCCCCTGCGCCGTCGATGACGCCGGAGATGATGAGCGATTTGAGCAGTCCGTCGGGCAGTCCAGCGGAGACAACCTCGCCCAACATGCTGAAGACGCTTTCCACCCAGCCCAGGGGGTATTGGCCGATGCTGAAGGTGAACCAGTAAATGGCGAAGAGTACACCCAGCATGCCCAGGGGGCCAAGAAACTTATGGGTCAGGAGGCGGTCCATGTTGTCGGAAAAGTCGATGCGCTGGCGATCGGTGTCGCGCTGGATGACGTCGCGCAGCAAAGAGGTGATGTACCCGTAGCGATAGTCTGCAATGATGGCCTCGGGGTAGGTGGCCAGGGTCTTCTTGCAGTGTTCGGCGACCTTGGCGGACATGGCTTCCAGTTCCTCGGCCAGTTTCCCTGCCTTGCGACCAACAATGCGGATTTCCTCGTCGTTTTCCAGATACTTGAGGGCCAGCCAACGCGAGGGGTAGCGGTCGGTCAAAAAGCCCTCGGCCTCGATGCGCCCGACCATTTCCGAGAGAACGGGGTCCAGGTCCGGCCCGTAGGAGATCTCCAGCGGCTTCCAGGAGCCCAAGCGGCTCTGTGCATATTCCCCGGCTAGGGCCAGCAGGGTCTCCACCCCCTGGCCGTTTCTGGCCACGGTCTCCACCACGGGGATGCCCAGGTGTTCGGAAAGCCTGGCGGCGTCGATGCGGATACCCTGTTTGGAGGCCTCGTCCATCATGTTCAGGGCCAGGGCCATGGGCAGGCCGATCTCCAGGACCTGGACGGCCAGGTACATGTTGCGCTCCAGGGCCGAGGAGTTCAATACGCCGAGCACGATGTCGGGGCGCTCGTCGATGAGATAGTTGCGCGCGACCAGTTCTTCCTGGGTGTAGGCAGTCAGGGAGTAGGTGCCAGGCAGGTCCACCAGATGCAGTTCGCGTCCGCCGGACGAGGCATAGCCCTCCTTCTTTTCCACAGTGATGCCGGGGTAGTTGCCTACGTGTTGGCGGGCCCCGGTGATGGCATTGAACAGGGTGGTCTTGCCCGCGTTGGGGTTGCCGGCCAGGGCGATGCGGATGCGTTTGTTCATGGCTATTCCACGGGCTCCACGGTGATGTTGTCGGCCTCGTTGTTGCGCAGGGACAGGGTAAAGCCTTTCATGCGCAGGGCCACGGGGTCTTTGAGGGGCGCGCGTCCGGTGATCTGAATCTCGGTGCCCGGCACCAGGCCCATGTCGCGGATGCGTCGGCCCAGTTCACCTTGGGCGGTGATGGATTTGATGATGGCTTTTTGACCGACGGCGAGTTTGCGTAGATTCAGTGTCGTTGTCATGGTGGGTGTTGTTCCTTGCAGTTATCCAGCGAGGGTCGGGTTTGTTCTTTCATGTTTCAAGTGAGGTTGGTTGTCGTTCTCAACTGGAATGTCAACAGTGATTAATGCGTTGAACCTCGGCTTGGGGGTGGAGTGGATGGTCAGGGAGTCGGCCCGGTCCCGGCATTGCCGGAGAGGGCCTCAGGGCTAGGCCACCCGGTCTTCATCCTCGGTCAGGGGAGAGGCGGTGATGGTGTCGGCGAGGTCTTTGCCCAAGACGATGTCCGCATTGCGTACACGCAGGCAGCACGAACCACAGGCATTGGAACTGACCTCGGCAGTGGTCCCCGGAGTCAGGCCCATGGCCAGCAGACGGCAGCGGTCCTTGCGGCAGCCGATGATATCCTTGATTCGGACGAGGCTGCCGCTGGGGTAGTCATTGAGGGTCCGGCTGGGGCCGTGGCCCCGATTCCTGCAGCGATGTTTATGCATAGCGAAACGCTAGTGATATTGAAATTGATTGTCAAGAGCATCTGGAGAAATAGGTTGAGCTGCGGGGTTAGTTTTTTTGACGGGAATCACCTCGCCCACCGCCTCGACCAGGCCATCCAGATCCTTGGGGGCGAGCAGGCGCCTGTTTTTACAACTGAGCAGGGTGGGAAGACAACCGCCTTGCCTTGAAGCCTGTGCTTTGCGTATGCTGCCGCAATGGTGTGGCATGGGGCCGCATGCGGTTTTGCCAGCCAAGGGGTGGGGTATGAAGGTCTTGATTTGCGGTGCGGGACGGGCCACGCGGGCTCTGCTCAAGCGCATGGGTGCCGGATGGGACGCCACCGTGGTGGATAACGGTTTTGAGACGAATGAGTTCATCCAGGAATTTGCATCCGTCTCGCGTGTCTTTTCCGGCGACGCTTCCAGTCCCGTGGTTCTCAAGCGGGCGGGGTTGGCCGAGCATGGCTGGGTCCTGGCGCTGACCAGCGACGACGAAGTGAACCTTGCCGTGGTCCAGGCGGCTGTTGAGTCGGGCGTCAAGCATGTCGTGGCCCGTTGCGTCTTCCCCGAGAACAAGGCCGCCATGGAAGAAGCCGGAGCCAGGACTTTTTCCGGCATCGCCGTGATGGCTGCGGAGATCGTGCAGTATCTGCGCAACCCCAGGGTGCGGGTGCTGCCTGTGGCCCGCGGGCGGGGCGAGGTGCTGGAGGTGGAGGTCGCCCCCCGCAGCGCCATGGCGGGCAGCACCTTGAAGAGCCTGTCTTCCCCGGAGTGGCATGTGGCGGCGGTGTTCCGTGGGCAGCGGATGCTGCTCCAGAAACCTGAGTTGGTGGTCCTTGAAGGGGATACGCTGATCGTGGTGGCTGAACCGGACCGCTACGAGGCCGTGTGCGAATTCATGCAGTGCGGACAGATGGATTTCCCGCAGGTCTATGGCAATTCCATCCTGGTGGCCTTGCCCGGGACAGAAGAGCAACAACGAGGGGTCTTGGGCGAGGCCCTGCATCTGGCGCAGGGGACCATGGTCGAGACTGTGACCCTTGTGGCGGATGAAGGGTCCCAGCCCGTGAAGGACGGTCTGGCCATGTGGTCCGGGAGTCTGAAAATTCGGCTCGTGCCCCTTGAGAGCCGACCCTATGTCCAGATCGAGACCCTGAGTGGTTCTGAGAACGCGGGAGTCGCCGTGGTGCCCTGGACAGAGCCTTCGCTGCTGAAAAGCCTGACCCGGCGCACGCCCCTCAAGCTGGCCCATGCCCTGGACTGTCCGCTGCTGGTTGCCAAGGCCTCCCAGCCCTACAAGAAGATCCTGGTGCCCTTTACCGGGTCCAAGACCACGGAATCCGCCTTGGACATCGCCCTGCAAATGGGCGGGCGTTTTGGCGCGACCGTGACGGTGGTCCTGGTTCGCGAGCCTGATTTTTTGCACGGCGTCCAGGATGATTGGGTACCAGGGGCCATTGCAACAGCCCGGGAGGTGGCGCAGGCTCGGAACATGGTCTTGGGCGAGGAGATTCGCGAAGGCAACCCCGTGCTTGAGACCGTGGATCTGGCCCGGGACTATAATCTGATCGTGCTGGGCAGTGGGGACATGGATGGCGTGGGGTTCTTGAACCCGGATGTTGGCGGGCATATCGTGGACAAATCGCCGTGCTCCGTGCTGGTGGTTACGTCATGATCCTGGACCAGGCCTGGACCCTGCTGTTGATTTGCATGGCCGCTGTGGTCCTGCCGGGAATTTCCAAGCTGTTGCGGCTGCCTGAGGTGGCCCTGCAGATCCTGTTCGGGGTCTTGCTGGGCAAGAGCGTGCTGCACCTGGAGATCGAGGGCCACTTCTTGCCGTTTCTGGCGGAACTCGGATTTCTGATGCTCATGTTCCAGGCCGGGATGGAGCTTGATTTCGGGGCCATGGGCCGCCAGAGCAAGGGGCGGCTGGCCTTTCAGGGGCTGCTCTTTGCCGTGACCTTCGCCCTGGCCGTGGGGGCGGCCATGGCCTTGGGACAGGGCGTGTTCACCGCGCTCATCCTGACCACCACTTCCCTGGGGCTGGTGGTGCCCAGCTTGAAGGAGGCGGGCATCATTCGCTCGGAGCTCGGGCAGTCGGTGCTCCTGGCGGCCACGGTGGCCGACTTCATGACCCTGTTCGGGATCACCTTCTACGTGTTGTGGATGCTGCACGGCATGAGCTGGCAACTGGTGGCCCCGCTGCCGTTCTTCGTCCTGGTGGGATTGATTCTGAAGCTGGCGCGGCTGTGGGCTTGGTGGAACCCGGACAAGGCCGCCCGCGCCTTGGCCGCCGATGACGCCCAGGAATTCGGGGTGCGGCTGTCGCTGGCACTGCTCTTTCTTTTGGTGGCCCTGTCGGAGATGGTGCACCTGGAGCCGGTGCTGGGGGCGTTCATGGGCGGCGCGGTGCTGGCCTTCGTGTTTCGGGAACGGATGGCCCTGGAGACCAAGCTCTCGGGCATGGCTTACGGCTTCTTCATCCCCATGTTTTTCATCCATGTGGGCATGCAGTTCGATGTGTCCAATATTGCATCCCCTGAACAACTGGCCATGACCGGCGTCCTTTTGCTGGTGGCTTTGGGGGTCAAGCTGGGACCGGGGCTGCTGTTCAGGCTTCTGGGCTATGGCTGGCGCGAGTCCGCCGCTGCCGGGCTGCTCCTGGCTTCGCGCCTGTCGCTGATCATCGCCGCAGCTTCCATCGGCCTGGAATACGGGTTGGTGACGCCACAGTTCAAGGATTCCATCGTGCTTCTGGCGGTCTGCACCTGTCTCTTGGGTCCGACACTGTTCAAGTTGGTCATGCCTCGTTCGCCTGGAAGGCAATGACGTGGGCAGAGCTTCTGTCGAACCCCCTTGCGTCGGGTCTGGGAGAAGGGAGCGCCGCCCTCGGGTCCTCGGGAAACTAAACCCGCCGTTCCCCGTCGGACAGGTCCTGCAGACCTTCCATATCCAGCAGGATGATGCGCTTGCCGTTGACCTCGATCAATCCCGCTTCCTTGAGCTTCTTGAGCACACGCGACAGGGTCTCCTGGGCGGTGCCCAAGAGCCCGGCCAAATGGCCCTTGGTCACGTCCAGGGTGACCTCGGTGTCCCCGCCTTCGCGGTCCGACAGGTCCAGCAGGTAGGCCGCCACACGTTGCGGGGTTTCCTTGAGCGTCAGGTTCTCCAGCTTCACGGTGAAACGTCTGAGCTTGGTGGACAGGGCCGCCAGCATATTCAGGGCCAGGGTCTTGTCGTGTTCGATGAGCCGGGTCAGGCCGTCACGGGGCAGGAACAGGATGTCCGAATCCATTGTGGCCTCGGCATGGGCGGGCAGGCGACCGCCCTCGAACATCGGCACCTCGCCGAAGGGCTCGCCAGGGCCGTAGATGTGGATGATCTGCTCGCGGCCATCCATGGACAGTTTGAAGATCTTGACCTGCCCGGTCATTGCCACGTGGAAGCCCGTGGCCTCGCTGCCCTCGCTGAAGATGGTCTTGCCCTTGGGGTAGTGGCTGACGATGCCGATGCTGTTCACGTCCTTCAGTTGTTCCCCGGAAAGACCGGAGAAGAGAGGGAGCGTGCCCAGAAATGAGATAATCTTTGTGCTGATCATGCTCGCCTTGTAGCACCGCCTCCCTGAGCCACGCAAATCCTCCTGACAAAAAACATCGGCCTGTTTGACGTGCGTCAAAGTCTGTGGGGCGGCATTGGGCTAGTTCTGTCCTCAAGGGACGTCACGTTCCGCTGAGCAAAGACGGAATGAGCCATTTAATCCACCCATCAGGAGGAACACCATGTTTTGTTATCAATGTGAGCAAACCGCCAAAGGACAGGGCTGTGACAAGACCGGAGTCTGCGGCAAGGCCCCAGAAACTTCCGACCTGCAGGACCTGCTTGTCTACGTGCTGCGCGGCATCAGCGTCGTGGCCGTGGAGGGCCGCAAGGTTGGCGTCGTGAACCATGAGGCCGATCGCTTCGTGGCCGCCGGCCTGTTCTCCACCCTGACCAACGTCAACTTTGACAATGTCCGTTTCGAAGGCCTGGTCGCCAAGGGTCTGGAGATCCGCGAGTCCCTGAAAAAGGACGTTGCCGCCAAGGGCGGAGCCTCTGAATATTCGCAGCCCCCGGTCAATTGGACTCCCGCCGCTGGGCTTCGCCCCCTGGCCGGGCAGGCCGCCTCGTTCGGTCTGGACCTCGATCACAGCGACAACCCCGACATCAAATCCCTGCAGCATCTGGTGTTGTTTGGCCTGCGTGGTGTGGCCGCTTATGTGGATCACGCCTACCTGCTGGGTCAGGAGGACGAGGACGTCTACGCCGCCATTCACGAGGGCCTGGCTTCCATCTATGAGGACAAGGACCTTGGGGCCTGGGTTGCCCAGACCATGAAGGTCGGCGAGATCAACCTGCGGGCCATGGAATTGCTGGACGCCGCCAATACCGGCACCTTCGGCCATCCCGTACCCACCGAGGTCCCCCTGGGCGCCAAGGCCGGCAAGGCCATCCTGGTTTCCGGGCACGACCTCAAGGATCTCAAGTCCATCCTGGAGCAGACCGAGGGCCGGGGCATCAATGTCTACACCCATGGCGAGATGCTGCCCTGTCATGGCTATCCCGAGCTGAAGAAACACGCCCATTTCCATGGTCATTACGGGACTGCGTGGCAGAACCAGCAGAAGGAATTCGCCGCCTTCCCCGGTGCCATCCTGATGACCACTAACTGCATCCAGAAGCCCACCACCTACATTGGGGACATCTTCACCACCGGCCTGGTCGGTTGGCCCGGCGTACAGCATGTGCAGAACGGTGATTTCGGTCCCGTCATCGAGAAGGCCCTGGCCATGCCCGGCTTTGCCGCTGACGAGGACAAGGGCAGCGTGATGACCGGCTTTGCCCGCAACGCCGTGCTCGGAGTGGCCGACAAGGTCATTGCGGCCGTCAAGGCCGGTGACATCCGCCACTTCTTCCTGGTGGCCGGTTGCGACGGAGCCAAGCCAGGGCGCAATTACTACACCGAGTTCGTGGAGAAGGTGCCCCAGGACTGCATGGTCCTGACCCTGGCCTGCGGCAAGTTCCGTTTCTTCGACAAGAAACTGGGGGACATCGGCGGCATCCCGCGCCTGTTGGACATCGGGCAGTGCAACGATGCCTACTCCGCCATTCAGATCGCCGTGGCCCTGGCCGGTGCCTTCGAGTGCGGCGTCAACGACCTGCCCCTGTCCATGGTCCTGTCCTGGTACGAGCAGAAGGCCGTGGCCATCCTGCTGTCGTTGCTGCATCTGGGTATCAAGGGCATCCGTCTTGGACCCACGCTGCCGGCGTTCATCACGCCGAACATCCTGAACTTCCTGGTGGAGAACTTTGACATTAAACCCATCAGTACTCCGGATGAAGACTTGAAAGCCATCCTTGGCTAAAGCTTGAACCAATGGGCCGCAGCAACCGCTGCGGCCCATTTTTTTGGCTGAAAATCGTAGGCCAGGGTTTTCCCAAGGGAAACAGTTCTGATATATAATAAGAGTCAAACTCCCTCTGTATCTCAAGGAATTGGAGTTCAGATATCGCAACAGGGGTGAGGACCTGTTTCCCCTGGTGGCCGGATACCTGAACGATTGTATGCCAACCCGCGATTAATCGGTAAAACTGTTGCCGCTGCCCCGTATTCCCTATACAAAGGGAGAATCGAGAACCTTCGACTCTTTTGCCGGTTTGGGGGCAGTGATGATTAAATCAGTGAAGCCGATGATCTGGGTGATAGTGGGAATAATCGTAGCCTTCCCGCTGTTCAGTCTGACCTACTATACCATGGTCAGGACCTCTACGCCGGGGTTCTGCGCTTCCTGCCACGAGATCGAATTCGCCTACAACTCCTGGAAGACGTCCAGCCACGTGAATAACGGCCAAGGGGCCGTGGCCGATTGCATGGACTGTCATCTGCCCGCACCACAAGACACCTGGTCGTTCTTCTACGCCAAGTCGTTCCATGGTGTGAAGGATGTGGTTGCCCACTTCACGGGGGGGGGCAACGAAAACTACGACCACGCCGTGCAGCGCGAAAACGCCTATGCCTCGTTCAAGAACAACCAGTGCCAGAAGTGCCATCGCAATATCCTGTACATCCCCAACAAGCGCGGGGCCATGCTGGCCCACCGGGCGGTGCTCTATCCTCTGCCCGGGTATGACAAGAAGTGCGTCGACTGTCACCGTGACCTCGTGCACAACGAGCGCGGCTACTACGACTTCAAGCAATATCGGCTGAACCCGTCCCTGGCGGACATCTAGGCTCAGGGGGCATCGTCAACCATTGAGAAGTGAGGGAGAGGGCATGATGAAACGCAAACAATGGATTATCGGCCTTGCCGTGCTGTTGTCGGCCACTTGGTCGGCCAGCGCCATGGCCGAGAACTATCCAAAGCTCAGGGAATTCCGCTTGGAGCGGAGCATGCCCACGGAAGCCGTGGCCTGCATCGAATGCCATAAGACCGAGCATCCCGGCATGTTCAGCGACTGGGCCCAGTCCCGCCATGCCTCGGCCGGGATCACCTGTCTGGACTGTCACCAGGCCGACCCCAGTGACAAGGATGTCAGTCAGGACCACTACAAGCAGTATGAACGCAGCGATACCCCCTACGGCAAGTCCGAGTACAAGGTGCCCGTCACCGCAGTGGTCACGCCCAAGGACTGCTCGCGCTGTCATCCCGACGAGGTCAAGCAGTACAGCCGCTCCAAACATGCCAATACCATCGAGGTCATGTGGAAGATCGATCCCTGGCTGAACAAGGGCATGAACTCCGACAACGAGCGTAAGACCGGCTGCTACTACTGCCATGGTACCGTGATCGAGATGAAGGATGGCAAGGTCGATCCCGCCACCTGGCCCAACACCGGCGTGGGTCGCGTGAACATGGACGGCAGCCTGGGCAGTTGCACCAGCTGCCACACCCGCCATCGCTTCTCGGTGGAGGAAGCCCGCAAGCCCGAGGCCTGCGGTCAATGTCACCTTGGCCCGGACCATCCGCAGATCGAGATTTATACCGAGTCCAAGCACGGCGCCATCTACAATGCCAGCGGCTACGAGTTTAACTGGAAGGCCGCTCCCGGCACCTGGACCCCTGGTGTGGATTTCCGCGCCCCCACCTGTGCCTCCTGCCATATGTCCGGCGCGGGCAGCGTCAAGACCAGCCACGATGTGACCGAGCGTCTGTCTTGGGAGACCCAGGCCCCGCTCACCGTGCGTCCCCAGGACTTCAAGCCCCTGCCGGCCCAGACCGACTGGAAGGTCGAGCGCTCGAAGATGAGCGAGGTCTGTCAGCAGTGCCACGGCAAGAACTGGGTGGACGCCTTCTACGTGGACTTCGACAAGGCCGTGGAGGAGTACAACGAGGTCTACTTCAAGCCCGCCAAGGCCAAATTGGACGAGCTGTACGAGAAGGGGGCCCTGGACAAGACCACCTTCTTTGACGAGCACCTGGAGGTCGAGTTCTACGAATTGTGGCACCACGAAGGCCGTCGCGCACGCATGGGCACCATGATGATGGCCCCGGACTATGCCTGGTGGCATGGCTTCTATGAGTGCAAGAATCGTTTCAACAACTTCATGGAAGCCGCCAACCACCTGCTGGAGACCGGTTCCAAGGCGTATATGTTCCCGACCTTCCCCAACGCCACGGGTGATACCACCAAGCCTCCCAAGATCTTCGGCAAGCAGTAGCAGAGGTCTGGCGATCCCAACAACAAGGGCCCCTGCGCAAGCGGGGGCCTTTTTGGATTCTAAGGGAGAGGAGTTGTGGTCTTCGGGGAGGGCCAGGGCGATGGATCAGGGCGATGGGTCAGGGCGGTGGGTCAGGAGGTGGAGGCAAAGGCCCAGTTGTTCTTGCCCGCCTTCTTGACCGAGTACATGGCCTTGTCGGCCAGATCCAGCAGTTCTTCGGGGGTGGTGCCGTGCTCCGGGAACATGCTCAGGCCAATGCTGACGCCGATGGTCACATCGACTCCGCCGAGCATGAAGGGTGCACCCAGTTCCCGGACAAGCTCTTTCGCGCCCTGGGCACCCTCGTCTTTGGTTTTTGTGCCGATGGCCACGAATTCGTCTCCGCCCAGGCGAACGAAGGTGCAGTGCTCGGAGTCGAGGACGCGTTTGATGCGTTTGGCGACCTTCTGCAGCAGCAGGTCCCCGGCCTTGTGCCCCAGGGTGTCGTTGACCTGCTTGAAGCCGTCCAGGTCCATGAACATCACGCAGATGCTTTTTGATTCCTCTTGGGCGCGCTCCAGGATCAGGGGGAAGTTGTCCTGCAGGAACAAGCGATTGTGCAGTCCGGTCAGGGCATCGCGATAGGCGATGCCCAGGGCGTCCCCAGCAGAGCGTTCGGTGACGTCCTTGACGATGCAGAAAAAGCGGTCGTGTTCCGGGGAATAGATGATGGTCCAGTTCAGGTCCTTCAGCAGCCCGCCCTTGCAGCGGAAGCGGAAGTGGAACTGCATGGAGCCGATGTCCGAGGTGACCAGGGATTGCAGGCGGGCCAGGGTCTCTTCCCGGTCGGCGAAATGGATGTACTCCATCAGGTAGCTGTCCATCAGCTCATCCATGGCAAAGCCGGTGGTCTCTTCCCAGGGGGTGTTGACCTCCTCGATGAGTCCTTCGAGATCGATGACCGCCGCCATGTCATAGGACAGGGAGAGCCAGATATAGCGCTCTGTCCTGAAGAGATGTTCAAGATAGGCCGGGTCGGCCTCGTACAACATGTTTTCATCCATGATTACACCTCATATACATGAAAATGGAATGCGTAAAGGAAAGGGGCTGAGGTGCGCAATGCAAGGTAACAGTCCGTGTTTGATTGCTATTTGTGAAGGATGAACTGAATAAAGCCAATTTATTTTCGTATTATTGCCATACCTTGATGATTTTTTTGAGTCATTTGACGTGCGTCAAAGTTCTTTACTGGGCCACGGGTATTCTCAAGCGCATGAACACCGGGTGATGCCCGCCTGCGAATCAAGGAGACTGAAGATGAAGATCGTTCGAAAGATTATCGAGATAGACGAGGAACTCTGTGACGGTTGCGGTCAGTGTGTGCCGTCCTGCGCCGAGGGCGCATTGCAGATCATCGGGGGCAAGGCCAAAGTTGTTACGGACAGCTACTGCGATGGCTTGGGTGCCTGCCTGGGCGAGTGTCCCACCGGGGCGCTACGGATCATCGAGCGTGAGGCCGCCGAATTTGATGAACAAGCCGCCATGGCCTTTGTGACCAAACAAAAGGGCGGGGCGGCGTTGCCTGTGGACAAGCCTGGAGCTGGTTGTCCTGGAGCGGCCATGGCCGCGTTCAAGACCCAGGGCGGTGGTTGCCCAGGATCGGGCGAGGCAACTTTCACTCAGGCTTGCGTCGACGGGTCGAACGCTGGCCCCTCACCGAGCCTGTTGGGGCACTGGCCTTTGCAGATCAAGCTGATTCAGCCCGACGCGCCGTTCCTGCGTGACGCCGATCTGGTGATAGCGGCCGACTGCACGGCTGTGGCCTATCCGGACTTCCACCGCGAGTTTGTGGGAGGCAAGACCGTGATGATGGGCTGCCCCAAGTTCGACGGAGACTACGCCCCCCGCCTGGCAGAGGTCTTCCGCCACTCCGGCGTGAAGAGCGTCACCGTGGTGCGCATGGAGGTCCCCTGCTGTCTGGGGATTGCCGAAGCGACGCGGCGAGGTCTTGCGGCCTCGGGGCGCGAGGATCTGGAGCTCAGGGAAGTGATCATTGGCCGTCAGGGTGCAAAAATGACGGGCGGCCTGCCCGGGTTCTAAACAGTCGTTGGGCATGCTATGGCCCTATGCTTGTGAAAGCCCCGTCAACTGCGGGGTTTTCATGTTTGTCCCTCGTCGTCCATCCGGGGCCGGGCAGAGCTTAAGACTCTTGCACAGGCTGCCGATTACGGTATAGTCGAAGAGGGGTTAGAGGATGGTGCGCAATTGCACCCAGTCTGTCAGGAGAAGGAGAGGTGATGCCCAGAGACGGTTCCGTTGACCTCAAGGAAGGCAGTGCGCTGGGGGTCAGCATCGGCACCCGGATGCTGGTGGAGCCAGCGGGCATGGGGGACCGGTTCAAGACCGAGTTCATAGGCATGCTGCGTGGACAGTTCATCATCGTGCGCATCCCCCGCATCCCCGGGCTCAATGATTTTTTATACGTCGAAAAAAAGGTCACCGTGCGTTATGTGCACGAGGGCAACGTCTACGGCTTCGAATCCGAGGTCATCTGGAACCAGCAGGCGCCCTTCAGGCTCCTGTTCTTGCGTTATCCCCCCACCATCGAGATCCTGAACCTGCGCAAATGCCAGCGGGTGGACTGTTATCTGCCGGTCAAGATCGGCATGGATGAAGGGGGACAGCTCACGGAGTATCAGGGCATGATCCTCAATCTGTCCTGCGGGGGGTGTCAGTTGGTACTGGACGCCAAGCAGGGGAGCATGCCTGCCATCTCCGTGGATAAGATGATCTCGGTGGAATTCAGGATGTTCGGTACCAACAAGGATGTGCGCCTGGAAGGCAAGGCCAAGAACATCAGCGTCAGCAAGAACAGGATGTACATGGGTGTCATGTACAGTGATCTGCCCACCGACGTCAGTGACGGCATCTTGAACTACGTGAGTCACGTGGCCGAGTACCTCGAGTCCTGAGCCTTCGTTCACGCCCCTTTGTTTTCTGGAAACCGGCCCGCAGTGGAGACCTCAGTGTGTCCCGGCGGGCCTTTGCTATGCAGCCTGTCTCTTGCCGCGCAAGGCCAGGGTGGTTCTGATGGCGTGTTGCATGTCTTCCCAGAGAATGGGCTTGGGTAAAAAGGCATCCATGCCCGCCTTCGCGCAACTCTCCCGGACCTGGCGTCCCCCCAGAGATGACAGGGCGATGATGGGCAGCCCGGGGGAGATGGCCCCGCCCAGTGGGTCCCTGATCAACATTGCGGTCTGCTCGCCACTCAGGCCGGGCAGCGTCAGGCCCATCAGCGCCAAGTCGTAGCTGCGCACCTGTGCGTATTCAAGGGCGAGTTCCCCGGAGTTCACGGCCGTGACCCGATGTCCCTCCTTTTCCAGAAGCAGCTTTTCGCAGGTGAGGCTGAGCAGGTCGTCATCCACCAGCAGGATATCCAGAGAGGGCAGTACGGGAATGGGCGTGACCTGCGTGGTTTGCGCCGCATCTCCCGTTGTTCCGGTGGTGGGTGGAAGTCCAAAGGTCCCTGTGCTTGGGGGGATTCTCATGATTGCAGAATAGGCTTTTCATGGCTTCACGTCAAAGCAAACCCATGACCATGAGACCCCCGTTCGAGTGTTGGAATTCTGGCAGGTTGGCGTCTTGTTCACAACAACCCACAATCAGTCCCAAGGGCGAGTGAAGAATTTGGCGCGTTGTAATTGCCGCACCACACATGGCTTTGTCCTCTTTGTGAAGAATGTGTCACGAGGGGTTCTCCCCTGGTGACGTTGTTGTATCCAGTTTTGAGCTGATTTAAGCCAATTACTGTGAAATTTGGTTGCTTTGGTCGGTTACGGTCTTATTTCTGCTAAATTCGATTATTTTTGATGATCAGCAAGAAATAATATTCCACAGGCCACAAGCAGAAACCCAATGGCAACGGCCTTAATGCAAGTTATTCTGGTGTGGAAGAAAATGGGGATAATCTAGACTTTTTCAACAGGACGCTCAAACCCCGCGTCATGTATAGGCTTTCACTGACCGCAAAAATCCAAAGCCCCCCTTTACCTCCTGGTTGTTTTTGAGTATATTCTCTAGAAATTATTTAATGGCCTTAAATCATTGTTTTAATTGCGTTCTGCCGAGCGTGGGGCTGCATGCGGTGCAGCCTGCAGAAGGGACAGAAAAAGATGATCCCCGGGCGGGCCGAAGGCCAAGGGCACCTGTGGAACAGGTGGGGCCGATGTCGGTGACCGCGGGGGCAGGCCGGAAGTTGTTCCGGACCTTTGCCAGGGGCGGGGGACATCTCCAACAGAACCAAAGCAGGAACATGTCGAACAAGCTCAATGTTTGGAACAATGTCCGGGGGATCGAACGCTTCAGTCTTTGTGACTGGCCGGGCCGCTCCAGCTGTGTCCTGTTCGTGGGCGGCTGCAATCTGCGTTGTCCCACCTGCCATAACGGCGGACTGGCCTGGATGCCGGACGAGCTTCCGGTGGTCGATCGGGCGCGGGTGATGTCCTATCTGGACCGCCGCAAGATCTGGCTCGATGGCATTACCGTGACCGGTGGAGAGCCCACCATGGTTGTGGATATTGCCGCCCTTATTGACGATATTTCGTGTTTTGGCCTGCCTGTGAAGATGGACAGCAACGGCATGCGGCCCGACGTGGTTCAGGAGCTACTGCAATCGGGGCTGGTGCACACCTTTGCCGTGGACGTCAAAGGCCCCTTTGACAAATACCCGGCCCTGACCGGGAACGCGGTGAGCGAACCCCAGGCCGCCGCCAACATGGAACGCATTTTTGAGTTGGCATCGGCCTCTCCCCAGTCCTTTTATTTCAGGATCACCAAGGTCCCGATGCTCACAGCGGAAGATATTGAGACGGCTCGGGGCTATCTGCCCACCGGCTTTACGTTGATTGAACAGAACTTTGTGTCACCCGGGAGGAATCACCATGCCCAAACAAATCCTGAAACGGGACGGATGCCTGGAGACGTGGTCTCTGGATCGGATTGCGGGAGCCATCCTGAAGGCCTTGAAGGCCAACGGCATTCAGGACCCGCTGCTGTCCAAGCGCTTGGCGCGTAAGGTCGAGGAAAAACTCGCCGGTATCGACGTCCCCGAGCAGGAGCATGTCCAGGACATGGTGGAGCAGGTCCTGATGGAGGGCCGCCTCTATTTCGTTGCCAAAAAGTACATGATCTATCGCGAGAAGCGCCGTGAACTGCGCCAGCAGTCCGCCGCGTATCTGGACATCAAGGGCACCATCGACAACTATCTCTCCAAGGCCGACTGGCGCGTGGCCGAGAACGCCAACATGACCCATTCCTTCCAGGGACTCATGCTGCATCTCTCCGGCACCGTCCAGGCCCGCTATGCCCTGGAGAAATACCCCGAGGAAGTCCGCCTGGCCCATGAGCACGGCTATTTTCATGTCCATGACCTGTCCTTTGGGTTGGCCGGGTACTGCGCAGGCTGGAGCCTTCGGGACTTGCTGCTGGAGGGGTTCAATCTCGACGGCCGCTCCTGCGCCGGGCCTGCCAATCATTTCGATTCCGCCCTGGGGCAGATGGTCAACTTCCTGGGGACCCTGCAGAACGAATGGGCCGGAGCCCAGGCCTTCAACAACGTGGACACCTACCTGGCTCCCTTTATCCGCCATGACAACCTGACCTACAAGCAGGTCCGCCAGGCCATGCAGAAGTTCGTGTTCAATCTGAACACCACCTCGCGCTGGGGTGGCCAGAGCCCCTTCACCAACCTGACGTTTGACTTGGCTCCGCCTAAGCATATCGCCAAAGAGGCTGTGATCCTTGGCGGCAAGCTGCAGGACTCCACCTACGGCGAGTATGAAAAGGAGATGCAGTGGATCAACAAGGCGTTCCTGGAGGTCATGCTTGAGGGTGATTATAATTCCAGGATCTTCTCGTTCCCCATCCCGACGTACAACGTCACTGCCGACTTTCCATGGGAGACCGAGATCGGCGAGCTGCTGCTCAAGCTGACCGCCAAGTACGGCGTTCCCTATTTCCAGAATTTCATCAATTCGGACCTGCAGCCCGAAGATGTGCGCAGCATGTGCTGTCGCCTGAAGATGGACCTACGCGAATTACGCAAGAAGACCGGCGGGTTGTTCGGCGCAGGCGACCTGACGGGCTCCATCGGCGTGGTCACCCTGAACCTGCCTAAGCTGGCCTATCTTTCGCAGGGCGAAGAGGACTTCCTGGACCTGTTGACCGAATACTCGGAGATGGCCAGGGACTCCCTGGAGTTCAAGCGCAAGCTGATCGACGACAACCTGGAAAGGGGCATGTTCCCCTGGTCCAAGCGTTATCTGACCAACGGTTTCAAGGGCCACTTCTCCACCATCGGTTTGCTGGGCGGGCATGAGGCCTGTCTGAACCTGTTGGGCAAGGGCATCGAGACCCCGGCCGGTATCCGGCTGATGGAAAACGTGCTGAACCATCTGCAGAAACTGACCGCCCGGTTCCAGGAAGAGACGGGCAACATGTACAACCTGGAGGCCACCCCGGCCGAGGGCACCAGCTACCGTCTGGCGCGCATCGACAAGAAGCTCTATGCCGAGATCAAGGCCTCGGGCAATGGCACCCCGTATTACACCAATTCCACGTCCCTGCCCGTGGGTCATTCCGCGGATGTTCTCTTTGCCCTGGATCATCAGAACAAGCTGCAACCGCTGTACACCGGTGGCACGGTGTTCCACACCTTCCTGGGCGAGGCCGTGACCGATACCACGGCCCTGCGCAACTTCATCATCAAGGCCTTTTCCAATACCAAGATCCCGTTCCTGTCCATCACGCCGACGTTCAGCGTGTGCAACGAGCATGGCTATATCCATGGCGAGCATTTTCAGTGCCCCACCTGCGGCAGCGATGCCGAGGTCTATACCCGCATCGTGGGCTACTACCGCCCGGTGTCGCGCTGGAACGAGGGCAAGAAATCGGAATACAGCGACCGCCTCGTGTACGAGGACGTCTGCAGTCGCTAGACACAGAGCAATGACAAGAAGAAAGGGGAGCCGGTTGGCTCCTCTTTTTTTGTTGGTGAAAGATGGTTCGGAACGAGACCGTCTGGTGGGGACGGATGGGGGAATTGAGACCCTTCAAGGATTCCCAAGGGAATTATCCCCTTTGGCGGGGTGCGGGGCGGCGCCCCGCATTCGTTCAGTCTTCCAGTCCTTCGGGGTTGTCCATCAGGTCGGCCAGGGTGATGGCGTTCATCTCGCGCTCCAGGGCGTCGGAGATGCGGGCCCAGGCCGAGCGGGTCGGGCAGTCGTCTGCCCGGGTGCAGGTCTTGGGTCTGTCGCAGCACTCGGCAAGGGTGAAGGAGCCCTCCATGGCGCGGTAGATGCCGCCCAGGGTGATGGCTTGGGGCTCCATGGCCAGCAGATGCCCACCGCTGGCGCCGCGCACACTGCGGATGAAGCCAGCCTGTTTCAGGGGTTTGAAGATCTGCTCGATGAACTGCACGGAGACAGCGGTGTTCTCCGAGAGTTGTGAGGCCTTGCGCGGCTGGTTTTCCTGGTGTTGGGCCAGGTCGAGCAGCAGTCTGGCTGCGTAGCGTGTGCGTGCGGAAAGTTTCATGAGGGTCCTGTTAGCTGGTGGAAAATCAACCTGTTGCCAATATCCGATTAGGATAATCCGATATTTGAGTCAAGGCTGGTCATCCTTGCGGCTCGGTCAGCAGGGACTGTGCCAGGGCGTTGATCACGCAGCCCGCAAGGGGGGAGCCTCCCTTGCGGCCCTGGATGGTGATATAAGGCAGGGTCTGCTGGGCGGCGAGCAGGGCCTTGGATTCGGCTGCGTTGACGAAACCCACGGGCATGCCCACCACCAGGGCGGGGCGGGCCTTTCCAAGGCGGGACAGCTCCAGCAGCCGCAACAGCGCGGTGGGAGCGTTGCCAATGACAACGATGGCCCCGTCCATGTCCCTGGCGGCCTTGTCCACGGCGGCCAGGGCGCGGGTGATGCCCTCGCGCTTGGCGCGGGCGGCAACCTCCGGGTCGTTCATCAGACAGGTCACGGTGCAGCCCAGGGGGGCCATGCGTCGCAGGGGGATGGCGCAACGGGCCATCTCGGTGTCCGTGAAGATGCGGCAGCCTGCGGCCAGGGCCTGCCTGCCTGCGGCCACGGCCAGGGGATGGAAGCGCACCAGATCCAGTAGCTCGAAGTCGGCGCAGGTGTGGATCATGCGCCGCACGATCTGCCACTCGATGCCCTGGAAGGGGCGTGGTTCGGGCACTTCGGATTCGATGATCCGCAGGGACTCGTTTTCGATGTCCATGGGTGCGCTGATATCGACGGGAACGGTCGTGGATTGTTTGCTCATGATGGGCAGAGAATAGACGGCGGGGCGGCGATGTCAACCGCCGTCCCGGCTCTGCGCGTGACTATTTTTTGATGGTCTCGTAGCCCACCACCTGATTCCGGCCATGCTCCTTGGCGTGGTACAGGCACAGGTCGGCGGCCTTGGCCAGTTGGTCCGGGGTCGCACCATGGTCGGGGAACCTCGCGACGCCCACGGATACGTAGATCGGGCTGACCTGGATTTCGCCATGGGTGATGTTCAGGGCGGCGATGCCCGAGCGGATGGTTTCGCCCATGGCCAGGGCCTGCTCGTAGTTGCTGCCCTTCATGACGAAGAAGAATTCCTCACCGCCGTAGCGACAGGGGGTGTCGTTCTCCCCGGCGGTGGCCCCCAGGAAGCGGCCCACGGACTGCAAGGCCACGTCGCCCGCGTCGTGCCCTTTGGTGTCATTGAGTTTCTTGAAATGGTCGATGTCGAACATGACCACGCACAAGGGATCGCCGGATTCCTTGGCGGCCTGGGTTTCGCGATTCATGGTTTCGTCGAAGTAGCGGCGGTTGAACAGCCCGGTCAGGGCGTCCTTGACCGCCAGGTTCTTGAGGCGCGTGCGGATGCGGATGTTGTCCACGGTGAGCGCCATGTGCTCGGCCGTGATGAAGGCCATGCCCTGGGCGCCTTCAAGGGCTTGCGCGTTGTCCGAGGCCAGTTGCAGGACCCCCAGAGGGCGCTTGGCCGCGATGATCGGCACCGTGAGGGTGCCCGGTGCGCAGTCGCCCTGGGCTGGGGCGTCCGGGGCGATGAGCAGGGGTTGGCCCTTGGCCAGGGCCTCGCAGGCATCCATATCCGGTGGCGAGGCGATGGCCTCGGACTCACCCCAGGTGAAGGACCGGGCGCGGGCGTCCGCATCGGCGAACAGATGGATCGCACCGGAGACGTCCGGGAACATGCGCGGGATGTACCAGTCCGCGACGTCGAACAGTTCTTCCTCGGTGGAACAGCTCTGAAAGAGTCTGGCCATGCCGGATAACAGTCGAAACAGGTCGGACCAGTTGGGCTCGCTCATGGGAATCCTCCGATTTTGGATTATCCATGACAGTGTGGGATGTGTAGGCAGATTTGTCAATATGCCCCAGCCATTAAGGGAAGAGCAGACTGGGCAGCCAGGTGGTCAGGGGTGGCCAGTAGGTCACCAGGAACAGATCCGCGATGAGCACCAGCAAAAACGGCAGCACCCGGGTAGCGATGTCCCCCAGGCGTGTACCCGCCAGTCCGCAGGACACGATGAGGCAGATGCCCAGGGGTGGGGTCAGCATGCCGATGGACAGGTTGACCACCACGATGGCCCCCAGGTGGATCAGGTCGATGCCCAGGGCGGGCAGCATGGGCACGATGACGGGCACGAACAGGATCAGCGCCGCCGTGGTCTCGATGAAGGTCCCGGCCACCAGCAGCATGAGGTTGATCAGCAACAGCAGCAGGACCGGGTCGTCCGTCAGCCCCAGTACGGCGTGGGAGATGAGCGCGGGCACTTCGTGGATGGTCAGGTACCAGGAAAAGGCCGTGGCCTGGGCGATGATGAACATGATCACCGCCGAGGTCAGCGAGGCGTTCAGGAAGATGGCGGGTAAATCACCGGGCTTCAGCTGGCGATAGATGAACAGCCCCACGAACAGGGCGTAGAATACGGCCACGGCTGCGGATTCTGTGGCCGTGAAGATACCTCCCAGGATGCCTCCCAGAATGATGGCCGGTGCGCCCAGGGCCCAGCCCCCGCGCCGGGCGGTGCTCCAGACCTCGGCCATGGAGAAGGTCCCGCCGCCGGCGGGCTGGAAGCCGCCTCGCCTGGAGAGCACGACGGTCATCAGGATCAGGGACAGGCCCATCAAGAGTCCCGGCAGGATGCCCGCCGCAAAGAGCTTGCCGATGCTGGCTCCGGTGAGGAAACCGAAGATGATCATCGGGATGCTGGGGGGGATGATCACGCCGATGGAACCGCCTGAGGCCTGTACGGCCCCGGCGAATCCTGGCGGGTAACCGTTGCGCACCATGGCCGGAATGAGCATCCCGCCCACGGCGGCGGTGTCCGCGGCCGCCGAGCCGGAGATGCCCCCGAAGAACATGGCCGAAACCACGGCTACGGCGGCCAGTCCGCCGGGCAGCCAGCCCACCAGGGCATTGGCGAAGTCGATGATCCTGCGCGAGATTCCCCCGGCTTCCATGAGCTGCCCGGCGATCATGAACAGGGGCACGGCCATCAGCGGGAAGGAATCCGTGCCCGCATACATGCGCTGGGCCACGAGCATCAGGGAACTGTCGCCCGTCAGGGCAAAGGCCCCCATGGTGGCCGCGCCGATGGCCACGGCGATGGGCACGTTGAGCAGGAATAGCGCCAGCAGCAGCAGGAAGATGGCTGCGGTCATGGGCCTTCCCCCGCCAGTTCATCCAGAAGCAGGCTCAGGCCGTGGACCGTGAGCACCACGAAGCTGAAGGGGACCACGGCAAAGGGGATTTGCTTGGACAGTCCCAGGGCGGGCATGGTCTGGAATGCCAGCAGACCGAAGAGGTTCCAGCCGCCCCAGGCCGAGGCCATGAAAAAAGCCAGAGAGGCCGAAAGCGCCAGCACGGCAGCAGTGCGCCGGGCTGTGGGCGACAGGCGTGAGGTCAAAACGTCGACCCCGATATGCGCACCGCGGCGGTAGGCCACGGTGGCTCCGATGAAGGTCAGCCAGACCAGGCACATTCGGCCCAGCTCCTCGGACCAGAACAATGAGTCGTTCAGGGCGTAGCGAAAGAAGACCTGCAGGCCGATGACCAGCGCCATGCCTGCGCCAAGCAGCGTCAGCAATACCTGGCACAGGGCGTTCAGGGCATGGCTCAGGCGGGCGGCCTGTCGGCGGAGTGCGTCCATGGGGCAGGCGGGGCTAGAGCAGGCCCTTGCCCAGGGAAAAGGCCTTGCCGATGGCCGGACCCACGGTGTGGTAGGTGCGTGCGCCGGGGGCGAAGACCAGGGGGGCCAGGAGCGCCATGTCCGGGTTGCCGTCGGCGTCCAGGGCGTCCTCGTCCACCTTGACGTCCACGATCTCGCCGATGAGCTGGATATGCTGCCCCAGTTCCACTGTCTGGCTCAGGCGGCACTCGATGATCATGGGGAACTCGGCCACGTACGGGGCATCCACGAATTCAGCCCGCTGTGGGGTCAGTCCGCTGGCTGCGAACTTGTCGCGGTCGCGCCCGGAAACGAGACCGAAGTAGTCGGCCTCGCGGGCGTGCTTGGCCCCAGGCACGGAGATGGTGAACCCGCCCTTGGCCAGGATGCTCTGATAGGAGTGGCGATTCTCGCGCAGGGAGACCCCAATACTGGGCGGCAGGGAGCTGACGATGCCACCCCAGGCGGCGGTCATGACATTGGCCTTGCCCTGGGCATCGTAGCAACCGATGACCCAGGTTGGGGTGGGGAAGACCAGCGGCTTGGAACCAAAGGATTTTTTCATGGCTTGCTCCGGGATTACTTGGTGGCTTCGAGAAATTTTTCCAGCAGGGCCCGGGTCCGGGGCTCGGCGAAGAGGTTCATGTTTTTCAGACCCTCGGCCTGGGCCTTGAACGAGGCCAGATCGGGGTCGGACACGACCTGCATGCCCGCGCCCTTGAGCTGATCCAGGAAACCGGCCACGTTCTGGCGGTTCCACTGCCGCTGGTAGAGGGCGGCGTCGTGCATGGCCCGGGTCAGCAGCTCCTGTTCGGCCTGGGGCAGGGTCTTCCACCAGGCCAGGCTGGCGATGTCGATGTGTGCGGAATAGACGTGGCCGGTCAGGGTCAGATATTTCTGGACCTCGAAAAGTTTGTAGACCCAGAGCACGGACAGGGGGTTCTCCTGGCCGTCGATGGTGCCCTGTTGCAGTTCTGCGTAGATGGGCCAGGCCATGGGCGTGGGGTTTGCGCCCAGGGTTTTCCAGAGCTCCTTGTGCATGGCCGATTCCATGACCCGGATCTTCAGGCCATGCACATCGTCCACGGTCCTCACGGGCCGGGTGTTGTTGGTCAGGTTGCGGAAGCCGTTCTCAGAGAAGGCCAATCCCTTGAACCCAGCGCGTTCCAGGCTGGTCAGGACCTCGTCGCCCAAGGGGCCGTCCAGGAGTTGGTCCACCTGTTCGTGGTCGCGGAACAGGAAGGGGAAGCTGATGACCTTGACCTCGGGCACGAAGGTGTCGAAGGGGCCCAGGGTGATGATGGCCATGTCCACGGCGTTCATCTGCACCTGTTGCAGGATGTCGGTCTCGCTGCCCAGGGAGCCGCTGTGGAACAGCTTGACCTCAAGGGTGTCCCCGGCGCGCTCGGCCACGAGCTGCTGGAAACGCTCGGCGCAGACATATTGCGCGGAGCCGGGCATGGTCACGACGCCCAGGCGGATGGTCCTGGCGGCCAGGGCGTTGGCCGCGGACAGTGCCACGATGGTCACGGTCAGCAGCCCAAGGCACAGACGAAGGATGATGTTCATGGCAGGCTCCCGGGTGATGAGGGGTGAGTACGACAACTCTATGTGAAATAGGTGCTTGTGTGCAACCGTTCGTGGGGTCCGTGCATACCGACAATTCAGTGAAAAGGGAAGAAAGGGCGGGTCCCTCGGGCAGGGGCGTGCGGCGCAGGAGGGGCAGGAGCCCACAGGCAGCCGTTCCGGATTCATTTGCGGCCGGGGCGCGTTTGCAGGGGGACGGGCCGTTGGGCTTCATGGCTTGGGGGAAGGTCAAGGGCCCGAATCCCCGGAGGATTCTTCTGATGCTGTGTACGGTGTGGGATCTGCCGCTACAGGAACGCAGGAGAAATCAGCGGGGTTGCCTCGCTGCAAGGACGTGCGGTCAGCCTGGACTCAGGCGGCCTGATCCAGTTGTTCGAAGATGCGCCGATACAGGGAGTTGTCAGACCCGGCGTGGTTTTCCACCAGGGGCAGTGCCTGGCACAGGTGGTCGTGTGAGGCGATATTCTCGCCCTTCATCAACAGGACCAGGGAGATGTTGCAAAGAACCTTTGCTTCGTGCAGTGGGGCGCAGATGCCCCGGGTCAGGAGCAAGGCCTGATGGAGCGCGAACAGGGCGTTGTCGTGGTCGCCGCGATTGGCGGCACGCATGCCCTCGCGGGACAGGAGGTGGAGCTTCATCATGGGTTTCATGAGGTCTTCCTGGTGGGGTTGAAGGTGTAGCTGCGGCTCGGACCTGGCCTGTCATTGACCTCGGGCTGATCGCACGGGACTGGTTGTTTTGTGACTATGAGGCCTGAGCCAGGCAGCCGCGCAGGCTGGATACGCCGCAGGAATGGGCTTGGCGCACCGGGATGTTGTGCTTTTTAGCATGGTTGAGCACGTCGCGCCGCGCCGCATGGGACAGTTGGTTGGTGAACAGGATGATCAGCCCCGTGTTGCCCAGCTTGGGGGCGATGCGGCTTTCCTTGCCGGTGAAGACCTTGAGCTCGACACCTTCGAGCTTGGCCGCGTTGATGTAGTCTCGTTTCAAGCGATCCATGCCGCCGATCACTGTCGCACACATGCTGTCCTCCGGTGGTTGTTTCCTTGCGGGAAGTGCTTGTTGAATCCCTTGTAGTTGAAAATGATTTTCAATGTCAACAAAGAAGTCGAAGGATTTCTCACTACCATGGAAAACTCGCTTGACGGGACTGCCCCGATGGGCGCACTGCTGTGCGTCATGCTAGTCTATCTGAAACTCTTGGGTGCGGCGCTGTTGTGGGGTGGAACCTTTGCGGCCGGGCGTGTGCTGGCCGGGCAGATGGGGCCGTATACGGCGGCGTTCCTGCGCTTTGCCATCGCCTCGCTGTTGCTGGTCTGGCTGACCCTGCGCACCGAGGGGCGGCTGCCCCAAATGACCCCGAAGCTGACCTTGGCCGTGGTCTTGCTGGGCATGACCGGGGTCTTCGGCTACAACCTGTGCTTCTTCACGGGGCTGGCCACGGTGCCCGCTGGACGGGCGGCGGTGATAGTCGCCAGCAACCCCATCTTCATCGCTCTGGGCGCAGCCCTGTTCTTCGGCGAACCCCTGACCCGCAACAAGGGCGTGGGCATCCTGCTTTCGGTGACGGGCGCTGTCTGGGTCATCTCGCGGGGGGATCCCCCGGCCTTGTTGGCCGGGCATCTCAGCAGCGGCGACATCTGGATCATGGGCTGCGTGGTCAGTTGGGTGAGCTATTCGCTTCTGGGCAAGCTGGTCATGGGGCGTTTGAGTCCCTTGGCGGCTGTGGCCATGTCCTGTCTGGCGGGTACGGTGCTGCTGGCTGTTCCGGCCCTGAATGAGGGGCTGGCGGCCACCTTGCCGGGCATTTCACCACTGGCCTGGGGCTGTCTGGCCTATCTGGGGGTTTTGGGAACGGTGGTGGGGTTCACCTGGTTCTATGAGGGGGTGCGCACCATCGGCCCGTCCAAGGCCGGGGTGTTCATCAACTTCGTGCCTGTCTCCGCCGTGACCATCGGCTACCTCGCCTTGGGCGAGCCGGTGGATGCCTCGCTGGTCCTGGGCGGCTTGCTGGTCATCTCCGGGACGTGGTTTGCCAACCGCCGCGCCTAGCAGGCCGTTGAAAAATGGCAATCTGCCGTGTTGCTGCGAAAACATCAAACTCTTGCGTATTGTAGATACAGCTCTGCTCTCTGTATCCGTAAGGCTCGAAGACGCGCCTTACGGCGAACAGGTCGGCGAGCTTGATGTTTTTTTGCGCCTTGCATTTCGCCATTTTTGAATGGCCTGCGCAAGGGACTGTTTCAACAGTCAGCTAGCGCAACAGCTCTTCATCATCGATAGGCTTGGTCGTCGGGGCCGCTCGGCAGGGGCTTGGTCCGCATCGCGCCGTTGCTACATTTCCAGGACGCTGACGCCCTCGACGTGGATGTTCGGGTTGCCGTGCTCCAGGTCGAACCGCGCCCGGGCCTTGCTCACGGCCTCTTCACCGGTCTCTGTCTCCATGTCATAGCTGATCATCTTTTCCGTTTCCGAGGGGTGCTTGCCTTCGGCCTCGGGGCTGACGTCGCGCGTCAGGATGAATACCTTGTATTTCTTCATGGGCTGTCCTTTGCTGGATGGTTTGTGCCAGCCCAACTACACCCCGCGTCGCGCCCTCGTCAACACACCCTGGTCCTGCCGGTAATCGGTTCCTTCCAGCAGGGCGGCATTCATATCGGCCTCGGATGACCGCCCTTTAGAGGGGCACGCTGACGGCGTCCCCGGTCTTGGCGAAGGTCACGATGTGCGTTCCGGGTATCTGGATGGCCGATGCCGCTGCGGCCACTCCTGCGGGGTTGCCGAAGTCGTGACTGGGCACCAGCACTTTGGGGCGTACCGTGCGCGCGAAGCGCTCGAATCCCGCCAGATTGGGCAGCCGCAGGTCGCAGTCCGTGAAGGCCAGATCCGGGCCAAAGGCCCGCACCGCCTCCAGGCTGCGGCCAAAGAAGGTCCGGGCGTGCGCGGCCCCGGCCTCGTCGGCCTCGGGCCAGAGCCATTCGGCCAGATCACCGCCGTAGTAGATGCACAGGTCTTCCAGGCGGATGAAGAAGGCCACACCCAGGTCGTTGCTCTCCAGGGCCGAGACCTTGAGCGGCCCCGCCTCGTAGATGGGGCCGGGGATGCCCCCGTCGGGGTCGTCTCCGGGTTCCACCACAACGGCGCCCGGCAGGTCCAGCTCGGGGACCATGTCCGGGACGTCGTACGACAGGACATAGGTTGTACGGGTTGCGGCGCTGGCGAGGTCGATGATCTCGGCGGAGCAGTGGTCCGCGTGGCTGTGGGAGAAGAAGATGAAGGCCTCGCGCCCGGCAAGGACCTTGCGTACCGCGTCTGCGGCCTCGGCGTTGCGGTGCTCCCGGTCGGGAAAGTCGAAGACCAGCACCCGCTTGCCCAGGGTGATGCAGAAGCAATTATGATAGATGTAGGTGAGGATCGGTTTCATGGAGGGTCCCTCCTTGTGCTCCAGAGTACACCGGACAGGTGGAATCTTACAAGGTGGAGAGGATCGGATTTACTCCGTTCCTTGACTCTGGCATACATATGGAGGATCGGCCCGATGTGCTGACTCCGGCGGCGATGGTGGTGTTCCACCCAGCCCCCTGCCTCGCGGCATCAAGCGCCCCCGGTTCGATCGGGGGCCCCAACGCACAACAGGATTGGCGAACCATGCCCAACAAGATGAATTTCGGACTGTTCAAGGACAAGCCAGGCGAGCCCAATGGCCGCAGGGTGGCCGTGGCCGGGGCCGGGCCTTCGGGGCTGGTGGCGGCGGGTTATCTGGCCTGCCAGGGCTATCACGTCGAGGTCTTTGACAAGATGCCCAAGGCCGGGGGGTTGCTGTTCTTCGGCATCCCCGACTTCCGACTGCCCATGCAGCGTACCGAGGCCGCCGCCAAGCTCCTGGGGGAGAAATACGGAGTGGTGTTCAACATGCGCACCAAGATCGTGGGCGACCCGGATGAACCCCATGACGAGGGCGACGATTTCGAGCACGAGTCCCTGCATCTCGAAGAACTGCGCAAACGGTTCGACGCGGTCCTGCTGTGCACCGGGTCCTGGCGCTCGCGGCGCATGGGCATTCCGGGCGAGGACTTGGCGGGCGTACTCTCGGGTCTGGAATATCTGTTCCCCCTGCGCGGGGCCACCTGCTCCGGCGAGGTCTGCGTGATCAAGGCCGCGGCCAAGAACGTGGTCGTCATCGGGGCCGGGCTGTCCGCCGTAGATGCGGCGGACTGTGCCCTGCGCAACGGGGCCAGGAAGGTGACCATGCTCTATCGGCGCACCGTGAACGAGGCCCCGTGCGGGCCCTACGAGATTTCCATGTTGCAGGACAAGGGCATGGTCTGGAAGGAACTGGCCGTGCCTGTCAGAATCCTGGGTGAGACGATGGTGGAAGGGGTGGAATACCTGCAATGCGCCCTGGGCGAGCCCGACGAGTCCGGACGCCGCTGCCCCCTGCCTCAGGATGGTTCCAACCTGACGCTGGAGGCCGACATGGTCATCAGCGCGGTGGGCGAACTGCCCACCCTGCCCCTGGCGGACAAGTTGGACCTGAACAAGGTGCGCAAGGGCGCCACGGGCTGGCCGCGCATGAGCCTGATGGACGGCGTGTTCCTGGCCGGTGATGCCCTGACCGGGCCGAGCAAGATCGGCTGGGCCATCACCGGAGGACTCGAGGCCGCCAAATCCCTTGAGGAATGGCTGGATTATACCCAGCGTGGATAGACCACAGGAGACGCCAATGCCAGATACAAATCATACAGGCACCCAGAAGACGAAATGGGTGGACTACAGCAAATGCATCGGTTGTGAATCCTGCGAGGCCATCTGCAAGTTTTTGTATGGCCTGCCGCGCATCCAGATGACCGAGACCGATGACGGGCTGGCCTTTCCGCTGTATTGCCACCACTGTGAGTACCCCATGTGCGCCAAGGCCTGTCCGGCTGGGGCCATCACCAAGGACGAGCAGACCGGGGTGGTGTACCACGACCCGGCCATTTGCCGCGGCTGCAAGGCCATGAAATGCATGGCGGCCTGTCCGTTCGGGGCCATCTACCGTGCGGGCGGGGTGGTGCCGGTGACCAAGTGCGACCTCTGCCGCGGCCGCCAGCGCATCGGCCTGGGCCCGGCCTGCATGGAGATCTGCCCGGCCGAGGCCATCCATTTCCTGACCCGCGACGAGCTGATGGAGAAGCGCACCACTGTGTCCAGCGCTGCCCAGAAACTGGTCATGAAGCAGATCAGGGAGATGCGCGAGGGGCGCAAGAAGGACTGATTACTGGTCTGTGAGCAGCATTAATCAAAGGCCCGGCGCCCGCAGTGCGGGGCCGGGCCTTGTGCCAAGGAGAGTTTGATGAGCGTGATTCTCGAGATGTCGATCTTTCCCATGGACAAGGGGATGAGTGTCAGCCCCTATGTGGCGCGCGCCCTGGGCATCATCCGGGCCAGCGGCCTGGAGCACCGGCTGGGACCCATGGGCACCTGCATCGAGGGGCAGTGGGACGAGGTCATGGCCGTGGCCGGGGACTGCCTGCGGGACCTGCAGCAGGACTGCGAGCGTGTCTATTTGAACATGAAGCTCGATTGGCGGCGCGGCGGGGACGGGCGGCTGGACGCGAAGCCCGCCGCGGTGCTGGACAAGCTCGGGGGCTGAGACCCTTGGGGTGGATGCCCTGTGGGTTGATTTCTTGAGGGCTGATGCCCTGGCGGCTCAGACGATCTTGTTCAGGATCCCCGGCGGATCGTCCGGATCGGACGGCTGTTCGGGCCAGGCCCGGACGGCGACCCGGCGGATGGCCGCCGCGTTGTTCTGATCGGCCGCTGCCGTGAGGTCCACGTTGATCACGGTGCGGTGCAGGGTGGGCGCACTGGAAAACGGCGCCGGCAGCGTGGAGCCGCCGTTGCCGTTGCCCGTGCCATTCCCGTTGCCCCCCAATGTCTGTCGGGTCGCAAGCTCGGTTCCCAGATCACCCGCGATCAGGTCTTCCAGGCAATAGTCGCCCTCCTCGGTGGTCCAGCGGACCTCGACCAAGGGCTTGTCGCGATAGCGGCCCGTGCACTTGGTGCGCCGGAATCGGAATTTGATCCCCATGGCTTCCCCTGAAACGTCTGCGGGACCGGCTCCGGGAGCAGATCCCGCTCTCCCCTTCGACGCTGGCGGGATGACCGCAGGGGGTCTCCCGATTGTTTCTGATTACGCCTGGGAAGGCCCGCCAGTCAAGGGCTTTCGAGGTTGCAAACATCCCGGACGGTTAGCCCGGATGTTTGCCCGCCCAAGAAAGGGGCAGACAAGCCGTCCACCCCCGGTGTAGTGTCCCGCCCATGACTTTAGCCCCCCAAAAACTGCATCTGGACCGCAATCTGCACATCCTGTTCGGCGTGACCCTGATTGTGGTCATGGGCGTGTCCAGCATCGCCCCGGCCTTTCCGTCCATCATGGAGGCCTTTGGCCTGTCCGCCACCAAGGTCGCCTGGCTGGTGACTGCCTTCACCCTGCCCGGGGTGTTCTTGACCCCGGTCTTCGGCATCCTGGCCGACCGCCACGGGCGCAAGAAGGTCCTGGTCCCGGCCCTGATCTGCTTTAGCGTGTTCGGGGTGGCCTGCACCCTGGCCGACAGTTTTGCCGTGTTGGTGGGCCTGAGGTTTTTGCAGGGCGTGGGGGCGGCCTCCTTGGGCGCGCTGAACATGACCATCATCAGTGACCTGTACTCCGGCAATCAGCGCACCCAGGCTCTGGGTTACAACGCGGGCATGCTCTCCCTGGGCACGACGCTGTTTCCGCTGCTGGGCGGACTTCTGGCTCAGATCGGCTGGCGCTGGCCGTTCATCCTGCCACTCTTGGCCCTGCCGCTGGCCCTGATCGTGCTGTTCCGGCTGGATTGCCCGGAACCCGACCGGGGTGTGGATTTTTTGGTGTACATGCGCCTGGCCCTGAAACGGGCCACAAGCCCGCGAGCCTTGGCGCTCTTCGCCACCACGGCCATGACCTTCGTCATCCTCTACGGGGTGCTGATCACCTTCCTGCCCGTGTACCTGGCCGAGACCTTCGGCGCCGAGCCCTGGGCCATCGGGATGATCTTCGCCTCCACCAGTCTGGCCACGGCGGTCATGTCCACCCAGTTGGGGCGTCTGGCGCGCAAGGTGCCGCCCTCCCGGCTGCTGGTGGCGGCTTTTGTGCTCTATGCCTTGAGCGCGGCTCTGATTCCGCTGATGCCGGGGTTGTGGTGGGTCATGCTGCCGGTCATGGTCTTTGGCGTGGCACAGGCCCTGAACATCCCCTGCGTGCAGACCCTGTTGGCCGAGCTGGCCCCCATGGAACAGCGGGGGGCCTTCATGGCCTTGAACGGCACGGTGCTCCGCGTGGGACAGACCCTGGGACCGGTGGTCATGGGCACGGCCTATGCGATCGGAGGTTACCCGGGGGTGTTCATGACAGGCGCGGTACTGGCCCTTGGGGTGTGCGTGCTGGTGCTGGCGACCCTGCGCGAGGCCTAGGCCAACTCTTCGGGGCTGTTGCCCGAAGCTCGCTTCTCAACTCCCGGCCGTCCGGCTGGGGAAATGATCCCTGTCGAATTGGATTCGGACACGTGCGCCTGGCCCCTTGGGGTACTCGATGCTGCCCATGAGCTGATAGGTCACGATATTGTTGATCAGCTTCAAGCCCATGCTGTTCGTCTCTTGGGGATTCAGGTCTTCGGGGATTCCCGGACCGTCGTCGCCCATGTCGATGGTGATGCTGGGGCCGTTCTGGACCATGGCGATGTGGATGGAACCCTTGTTCCGTCCCTTGAAGGCGTGCTTGTAGGAGTTGGTGAGCAGTTCGTTGAGGACCATGCCCAGTGGCGTGGCTGCCGCGATGGGCAGATGGATATGCTCGGCTTCGATCTGGGCCTCGATCTGCGAGGTGTTGAAGACCCTTACCAGATAGGCGTTCAGCTCACGGATGTACTTGGCCATGTCGATGTGGTCGATGGCCTCGTTCTGGTAGAGTTGGGTGTGCACCAGGCTGATGCCGTGGACCTTGCAGGACAGTTCAGTGCAGATGTCCAGCACCTCCTTGTTGGCGGCCCGGCGCCCTGCCATGTCCAGCAGGCTGGCGACGATCTGCAGGTTGTTCTTGACGCGGTGGTGGATTTCCTGGAGCAGCAGCTCCTTTTCGGCCAGGGAGGCCTTGATCCTGTCGGCCATCAACTCCCGCTCATTGATCTCATGTTCCAGCAGGCGGTTGGCCTTGATCAGCTCGGAGGTGCGCTCGTGGACGGAATCCTCCAGCCGGTCGCGGTGTCTGGTCAGCTCCCCCTCGGCCTTGAGGCGGCGGGTGAGCTCCTGGTTCAGCTGGCCTTGCTGGCGGGTGAAGTAGGCGATGAGCAGGGCCATGAAGATGGAAGCGGCCGCGGCATAGATGCCTGCAGCCAACGTCGCGGGCTGCTCGGCGATCATCAGCATGTCCAGGATGCCCAGGACCTCGCCACTGTCCGCGTGGATCGGGAACGATAGGCGAACGGCAGAGTGCCCGGCGACGGTTTCCTCATCCAGCAAGGGCGTCTCTACGGACAGGACACGAAGCAATCTGTGGTTGGCTGGTTGGCCAAGTTGGGAAGGCCAGGTGCTGGCCACGGCAGTGAACGAATCATGAGCGTCACTGAGGAACAGGGTCAAGCGCACGATGCGCTGGTCCCGGCTGGCGATGTTGTCCAATTCGGCCTGAAGCCGGAAGGCTTGGGCGGGGGGGGTGGCATATCGCGCCAGGACCCGCTCCAGCACCTGGGACGTGGTCAGCATCTGCTCGGACTGGTTCTTGCGGTCCTGGTGCAGGATGGACAGGGTGGAAAAGGCTGACAGCGCCAGAAAGAGCAGCATGATCATGGCGATCACGGCCGTGTTGCGTGTTCTGCCTCGGGCAGGGGCGGTCTGAGGAGGAGTGTGTGTGCTGCTGTCCATCATGGCTTCGTTGGCTCGAGGAGGAGTGCAGCCGTGAGTCTACGGTCAGAAGAGGAAAAAGGGAAGTCTTTGGAAAAGTGAGGTGAAAGCTTTGGGCCTTGGGCTCTAGACGGCGATGTCCAGGGTGGTTCCCTTGGGCTGGGTGGCGGCCTGAGGCCCAAGCCCGTCCAGGAGGCCCTGGGCGGCGTGGGCCAGCAGTGAGGCGGCCCCGGGTTCTGCGTTTCTGGCGAGATGGTTCTTGGCCTGGGCGAGGCCGCGGCGCAGGTTGGTCATGGTCAGCCCGCCTTCGAGGTTGTCTTCGATCAGGTCGGCCACGTCCTGGGCCAACTGATCGCCGTAGGCCTCTTGAATTTGCTGCACCAGTTTCGGGACGGCCTGGGTGATGGTCGCGGTCTCCGGGGTCACTGCGTAGAATGTTTCGGTCAGCCCGTTGTCGAAGGTATCGTTCAGGGCGTCGTTGAGGGCTCCGTTGAACTGGGCCATGACCTTGTCGCCGCCCTCGGTGCCGAAGTTGCGGTCCATGAAGCGGATCACATCCAGCAGCCCGTTGCCCAGTGCATCTTCGCTGATCTCGCCGTTGCCGATACGGTTGTAAACGATGCCCATGGCTGCGGTGGCGGCGTTGGCTCCATACTCCTTGCCGATGAAATCGATGGAGTCGATCAGGGAGGAGGACAGCGACGTGGTGTCCTGGCCGTCATCCCCGGCCTTGGCCTGCAAGCGCAGGGTCAGGTCCGAGGCGAATCCCGTGGCCGCGTCGTGGGTGCGATCAGCGTCTTGAACCAACTGCAGGCCTGTGGACTGCTGTCGGTCGGATGTGGGGGCCGCAAGGGAGAGCGGCTGGTAGGCGATGGACGTGACGTTCATAGGACTACTCCAGTCAAAAGGACGTGTAGTCTTATCGGTCGGGTCGGACGCGACTTTAGGGGGCCGGAGTGAAAGGTGATGGCCCAGCGGTCACTAGTGGAGGAGCTCCAGCAGGGCCTGAAGTTCCTTGCGCCGGGGAATGGAGAGGCCGTTGAAGGCGATGCCCATGCGCCAGATGCCCTCGTTGATGGATTTGGTCCAGACGGTCTGGGCTCCGTCAACGGGCAGGGTTCTCTGGTTGCGCTGGTCCTGGAACACCAGGGACAGGCATTTTCCGGGCTCCTTGATCGAAGGCAATTCGCAACGCGCGCCCCATGTGGAGAGGTCCAAGACTTGGGCCATGACCGGAGAGGGGCCACTGTCACTGAGCTGGCACTGGGCGCACAGCTGGACCGGAAAGCGTTTGCTGCGGCGAAAATCATCGGATTGGGTACAGACCTGGTTGCGGCCCTGGCCTTTGGCCCGGTAAAGCGCCCGGTCTGCCGCTTCGATCAGGGTAATGGGATCTTCGCCGTCATCGGGACAGGCCGAGAGACCGATGGACAACGTCACCGGGGGCAGGGGATCGCCTGCCGCGTCGGAGGGGATATGGACCTCCATGGCGCGGCGCAGTCGTTCGGCCACCACGATGGCGTCTTCCTTGGAGGTGTGGGGCAGGATGAAGACGAATTCCTCGCCCCCGTAGCGGATGGCCTGGTCCATCAGGCGGGCGGAGTCACGCATGATCTTGCCCACGGAGGCCAGGGCCATGTCACCTGCCGCGTGGCCATGGGTGTCGTTGAAGGTCTTGAAGTGGTCGATGTCTGCCATGAGCAGGGCCATGGGTCGTTTCAGTCGGCGTGAGCGTTCGATTTCCTTCTGTAGTTCGGCAGAAAAATAGCGGCGGTTGTACAGTCCGGTCAGGTCGTCCAGCATCATCAGCCGCTGGCAATGGGCCAGGGTGTCCGCCTCCAAGGTGATCGGGGTGACCAGCAGCGGGTTGACGCTGGTGAAATAGTCCACCACTGTGGCTAGGAGTTCGAATTCGCGCTCGGTGAGGGCCCGCAGGGTGTCGCGGTGCTTGATGATGGCTTCCCAATGCCTGCGGGCTTCCGTGGCGGGGAGCTTGATGTCGCTCAAATAATGGATGGCCTCTGCAAAGACATCCTCTCCGAGCCTTTGGGCCAGGCGTTCACAATACTGCTTGGCGGTTTCGTTGTTGCCGCGCGGAAAGGCCAGAAAGGCATTGATTCTGGAAGTTGCGTCAACAAAGGTGACGGGATGGTCCTTCATCGTCTCCTCCAGCGACAGGCTTTGGCCAAGTTCCCCCCTCGGAATAGGCCAGCGGCTGAGCTTAGGGTACGCGAATTTTGAGCCGAGCGTCAACGGTTGAGGTCCGCAGGCCGCCTTCTGCGGGGTTCATCCGGCTTTCGATGGGCTGAATTCTTTAGTATGGTGTCGGAAATTCGGGATAACAAGGAGAGAACGCCATGATGCTGCCTCAGGATGAAGCCAGGCTCAAATTCTGTCCGCTGCTCAAGACCAGCGACGACAAATTTCGCATGTGCCAGGGAACGCAATGCATGATGTGGCGGTACAAGGATACTGCACAAGCGGGTGCAGGCGATGTGGGCTATTGCGGGCTGGCAGGCAAGCCTGCCGCGGGCTAGGGGACTTCTGCCGGAGGGGCCGCGGTGGGTGCTATTGGCGGCTCCAGGGGTGGCTGAAGATCCACTCGCCACAGAGCAACTCCCCATGGGGTGAGCCCTTGGCTGGGTCGAGCAGTTCGCTGTTGTCCGGCGGTTCCTGGGCGGAGGGGATGATCTCGGCCCTAAGCGGGCACCCCAGGCCATAGGGAGGCAACAGGCGTTCGGCACCTTCCTGATGCAGGGCAATGACCTTCTCCACCATGGCTGCGCACTTCCTGCACGGGGTGACTTTTCCTGCCAGTTTGATCCGGGCATAGAGCTCTTTACCGGACAGGGCCGCTGCGATCAGTTCGGCCGACTCTTGCAGCACGGGCTGCAATCCATCCAGAAAGGCCTGGATATCTTCCAGAGGGGCCTCATGTTCCTCGAACATCAGCCAGATGATCTGTCCCGAAAGACGTCTGAGGAGGGGGTGTCGGTCCAGCAGCTGGGCGGTGGTCTGGGTGTTTGAGCGGGTCATGGCCGGTTGCATAGCCGTTGTGGGCCTCGGATGCAAGATTGATCGGTCCAGTAAATGATTGTGATTGCAGCTGGTTGCGGTAGAAGGCCCAAAAATCTGACCGGAAAGCGAGATTGTGCTTTAACTAGCTGATATCATTGTTTATATATAGAAGACATTCTCATGGCTAGTTTCCCGTCATTGGGAATACCTATGTTTTCGTAGGGGTTATGCTCGCGTGAAAAGCGGCGTGAAACAATCTCTAGCCCCTGTGGCACTTGACTTTTTGGTGCGGAACGAGGATATGTGGAACCAATGGAAGAGTTCTTTGACAGAGAAAAGACCTGATCTTGCATCAAGAGGCATTTGCTTCTTGCGAATTCGGTCCGGCTACGCGGGTCGGCAAAGGGAATTGGGGGGCACTCCATCTCCACCGGATAGAGCGAAAGAGAAAAAGACCCGTCCCTGGCCCTGCCACACGGGGTTCTTTTTGAATCACCACCTGGCACGATACCGGGAAAAATTTCAGCAAGGTGCGTCTTTTGGAAACACCGCAACTTAACCTCAACGGCTGATTTCAGGCCCTGTTGATGAGGGAACGTTTGGAGGAAAACCTATTCGATTGGCGAGGGCGCGTCGGGAAGCAACATCCGAATGCAACCAGTGGCAAAATGGCCATGGCCTGTTTGAAGGTAACTACCTAACTCATTGAAATCAAAGTCGGTTGAGGCGAGTCGTACATCACGTTCCACCGTTTTCAGCTCCCCGCCTCCGTCACGGAGGCGGGGTTTTTTGACGTCTAGACGCCATTGTGGCAGAGCACAGACTCCAGGGCCCGGTGAATCTTCCAGTCAGGGCTTGATTCCCGTGCGTGCTTTGTGATCAAGTATCAAAATTCATGATTGAGAGGGGAACCGATGGTAGGATTTTTCAGTAGGCTGCTGGGGCGCGGCAACTGCCCTAGGACAATCCTTGACCTGGACCCGTCTTTAGGGCGGGTGGTTGATGGCGTCCTGGAAGGCTGCGAATACGCGCTGGCAGCTGGAGACGGTGCCGTCGATCTGGCGGTGCAGCTTGCCAAGCGCCATCCCCACCGCGAAATATTGGCCTGCGAGCCCAAGAGCGAGCTCTGTTATCAGGCTCGAAACCGCGCCGGAAGCGCCAAAAACATCTATCTGCACAATACGGCCCCGCGCCAGTTCCTGGATCTGATGGAAACCGATAAGCCGTATCTCATGGACAAGGACGTGCTGGTGGTGCTCTCGGCCATCGGCGGTGGTGCCGAGCGCCGATTTTTTGAGGAGATTTCCTTCGTGGCCTCGACCTTTGCGGCGGCCTGGTTGCTGGTGCTGGGGTGCAGGGTCCCGGACAGGGACGATTTTTCCTTTCACAGCCAGCGCGGGCGGGAGTGCTCGCTGAAGAATCTTGCGCCCCATCTGTCCATGGTGCAGCACACAATCTACATTCCCGGCTACCAGGTGGCGTCCTCCAAGCGCAGGTCCGTGAACGGCTGGTGCCTAGCGGCGCTGGGACGCAACTCCGTGACCCCGCTCCCCGATGAGATCGTCGGGCTGGTGATCAAGCCCAGCTAAGGATCCGCTTTTCTGACTCGTGGCGGAATGTCTTCTGCCAACCCTTCTTATAGGCAATACCTATACATAGGTCCTGTTTTTGATCTGGACAAACGATTGGCCCAGTCTTCCCGGCGCGTTGTACAAAAAACGCAGCATGCGGTTCCGATTGATCCGTGTGTCGGGAGTATGATGCTGGCGATCCTTGGTTTTCAATTTGAATCCCCGACGAGTTGGTTGCGGTCGATCTGGACTTATCGTCTGGTGCGCTGGGTGCTTGGTCTGGTGTTCGTCTATGCGGGGCTGGTCAAGCTGGTTGATCCGCAGTCCTTTGGTGCCGTGGTCGGCGGGTACGGCCTCTTGCCGGTCGGTCTGGTTGGGCCGGTGTCGATCCTCCTGCCGGGGCTGGAGGTGCTGGCAGGGTTGGGACTGGTGCTTGATGCCCGCGGCAGCCTAGGGGCGATCCTGGGGATGACGTTCATCTTCCTTGTGGTTTTGTCCTATGGCATCTGGCTGGGGCTGGATGTCGATTGTGGCTGCTACGGACCTGGTGATGCGCAGGGCGCAGCCTTCCATGGATTGCGTCAGGCCCTGGTGCGGGATCTCGGGATGCTCATCGTCATCGGCTATGCCTACTGGTGGCGCCGGGCCGTGGCTGCCTTGCCGGGAGTGCGCTACAGGCGCTGTTTTTGACCTTTATCTGGAGAACTGGAGCAATACCCATGAAAATTTTCAAGAATTTGTGTTCCGTGGCCCTGCTCTGTCTGTTCGCCTTGAATTTGGCGGGCTGCGACCTGTTGGGCCCTGATAAGTTTGCCCAGGAATTGGACAAGGAAACCGGGGCCGTGAAACTCACGCGCGAGGTCTTGCGGGGTGACTACGGGCTGATCAGTTCCGCTGAACTCAAGGCCAGGATTGATGCCAAGGAGGACTTGGTCATCGTGGATACCATGCCCTATGAAGCCAGCTACAAGAAAAACCATGTGCCCGGCGCGGTGCAGTTCCTGTTTCCCATTCCTGACATGAATGTGTGGGACGGCAATGAGACCGATGGCAAGAGCCCCGAAGACTATGAAGCCCTGCTCGGTCCTGACAAGGACAAGCTGATCGTGATCTACTGCGGGTTCGTGAAGTGCACCCGTAGCCACAACGGCGCGGTGTGGGCCCGCAAGCTGGGCTACACCAACGTGGTGCGCTACTCGGGTGGCATCTTCGCCTGGAAGGGCGCCAAGTTCCCGGTTGCCAGCATCTAAGCGGATTTTAGGCAGAGCCTGTTACGGGCCGGAGGGTGTTAACCTTCCGGCCTTTTTGCGTTCAGTGCGCAAGGCCTATGAAAAGGGGGATGGTCAGGGCCGAGGCCACGGTCTGCACAGTGATGATGGTCGCCATGAGCGTGGTGTCCCCGCCCATCTGTCGGGCCAGGATATAGCTTGAAACGGCGGTGGGCAGAGCGCTGAACAACACCACCACGGTCAGCGCCGGACCGTCCACCCCGAGCAGGGTGCACAGCATCAATGCCAGCAGCGGGTAGCCCACCAGCTTGAACAGCGAGGACACGGCAATGGCGGGGAGTCTTTGGGAGATGCCTCCAGGTTTGAGCCCCGCGCCCACGGCCAGCAGGCCCATGGGCAGCGCCGCGCGGCCAATGACTGCCAGGGTTTCGTGAAAGGCCTCGGGCAGGGGCAGATTCGAGGCGTTGAGCATGAAGCCCGCCACGCAGCCCAAAAGGAGCGGATTGCGCATCAGTTCCAGCAACAGGCCCATCCCCGCCCCGTTGCCTTTGGAGCCGTATCTGGCCAGCACCGGTACGCACAACAGGTTGTTCAGGGGCACGATGACCAGCAGGGCCACGGCGGACAGAGCGATGCCCTGGTCCCCGAACATGGCCGCTGCGCCAGCCAGCCCCACGTAAGTGTTGACCCGGATGGCCCCTTGGAAGATGGAGCTGAAGGCCGGGTTGTCAAAGGGCAGCCTGCGGCGCAGCAGAAGCAGACCCAGAGCGGTGAGTACAATGGTGCCTCCCAGCGCCATGGCCATGGCACTGGTTTCGGCGTCGAAGGTGGCGGTGGAGAGCTTGTTCACCAAAAGTGCCGGAAAGAGCACGAAGTAGGTGATGCGTTCGGCCTGGGGCCAGAAGCCGTCGCCCGGGAAGCGGAACCGGGACAGGGCATAGCCCAGCAGGATGGCGGCGAATACGGGGGCGAGCGCGCTGATCACGAATCCACTCCAGGGGTTGGGTGCGGGCAGAGAAAATCTCCGGGCAACGTATCCAAAAGCGGCTCAATGGACAATGCATGCCCGAGGGAAGCCCAGATGGTCCCTCGGGGTGGGCGGGGCGCACTTGGGTTTATGGACCCAGGGGGCGGCGCAGGGACGGTCGCTGCACGGTCGGGTCAACCTGTCGGGGTTTTGTTCACAAAGGAATTGTAGGCCATGGTCAGGCCGACGGCGAACAGGGCCGAACTCACACCCAGTGCGGTGTTCCAGTAGGGCGGGGCCGACAGGGCCAGGCGAATGAGCAGCGTGGCCAGTGCCAGCCCGGAATTGCGAAACACCGCCTCGAAGGTGGGCAGGTAGCGTTGCGAGATGAGCACCACGAAGATGTCAGAGAAGATCAACACGGAATAGAAACTCAGGAAGAAGTGCAGCAAGTCACCGTGGGTGACCAGCTGCCAGGCGTTGAAGGCACCCAGGCTGACGAAGATGGCCAGCAGGAGCAGTGCCAGGACCTTCTTGGTGATGACGAAGGCATACAGGGCGGCTCCATCCCTGGCGTGGTCGCGGTGGATTTGCAGCCGCAAATAATAGCCCAGCAGCAGGAAGACGATCAGCGCCCCGAAGCCATCGCACAGGATGCGGGTCAGGATGGCGAAGTCGTCGGGGAAGGTCAGGTAGCCATGAAGGTTGACCAGCTCCTTGAAGGAGCTTCGCAGCAGGATCAGCGCAAGGATCTCGAACTGTTTGCCCATGGATCTGGAAAATGATTTGGGCAGGATGAAGATCATGCTCATGACCTCCACCACCAGCACCAGGGTGAAGGCCACGTTGATGGCGTAGAACGGGTTGTCGGGCACGATTTTGGAGAGATAGGCGGGCAGCAGGCCGAACTTGTCGAACTCCACGGCGAGCAGCGTGATGATGAAGGACAGGGCCAGCAGGGTGACCACGGCCTTGTGGGTGGACTCCCGCTCCCATTTGCAGTGCAGCCAGTCGAAGACGTTGGCCCCGGATTCAAGGAATTGATAGATCAAGCGCATTGGGCGGTCCTACTTCAGGCTCAGGTTGCGAAGATGCAGGCCGAGTTTGCGGTCCGTCCCCAGGATATGCTCCACAAGCCATGTTTTGAGGAAGTCCAGCATGTCACGACCTACCTCGTTGCCGCCTGCCAGGTAGTCCCCGTAGAAGTCCAGGGCCCGCATGCTGCACTCCATGTGCTGTTCCATGTGCTCCTCGAATTCGGGGTAGCTGGTGCTGTCCATGAACTGTTCCTCGGTGGCGAAATGATGTCGGGTATACTCGCTGAACAGATCCGCAGCCTCTTGGATTGTGGCGGGGTTGCATGCCTCGTCGGAACAGGCCTCATGCAGGCGGTTCATCAGTTCGAGGAGTTGTTCATGCTGGCGGTCGATGGTCTCGACACCCACGGACATTCGGTCGTTCCATTGCACAAAGGCCATTGTCCCTCCGGGTTCCAAGCAGCGGGGTTTGTGGGATAATCCACCACTCTGCGAGGTTAGCAATGCGAGGAAGGCTTGGCAAGCCGCGTGCTGCGATGTCGCTTGCCTGTGGCTTGGGCTTTGGTGCATAGTCGGATGCCGTCGAAGAGGGCACAATCGAGAACCAGCAGGGTGGGGCATGAGCGACAAGTCGGTATCGGATGCGGTGCGGCATCTGGAACAATTGAGGGATGAAGGCTTCCTGTCCGAGGAGCAGTTTGGCAGGGAAGTGCGTGACCTGCTCAAACGCCGCGAAGCCGAGGATCTGGCCGTCAAGCGTGTCGCGCCTGCGGTGCGGCTGAAGGGTTCGGGACTGGGTGACATGGTTGTTCACAGCCAACCCGTGGAATACGACGAAACCGTGGTTGTCATCCCCGAGCCGCTCGCTGCCGAGGGGCTGAAGCTTGAGCGGGATGATTCCCCCCCCGATGTCCTGGCCTCCATGCCGCACCTCCTGTCTTCGCCGCCGCCTTCGCTTGGGCCCAAGGAGGCCGGTCGAGTCGTCATCAGCGGCAAGGTCCCCTGGGATAACAAGGGTGGAGAACGCATTGGCCTGGATGGGGGGACCAAGCTCGACAAGGAGGAAAAGGCCGCCGACCCGACCAACGCCCTGCACAGGCCCATGGACCCCATCACTCGGGAGTACCTGGCCCGCATGGCCGCGCGGACCAATCGGATCTTGAACAAGACCAAGAATCCCGAGGTGGCCTTTCTGCTGTCCCTGCTGCTGCCCGGCCTAGGTCATGTCTATTTCGGCCGCCTTGGGGTGGGAGTGCTGTTGATGCTCCTGGGCGGGGCCGGTTGGATGGGTGTGCTGTTCGAGGAGTACTGGGTGCTGTATATTCTGGCCCCCATGGGCCTGCTTTCCGCGGCGTTGGTGCACCGCGGCATCCAGATGCATAACCGCTATATCGATATGAAGAATATGGCCGATGCTCGCCGCGCCCCCACTGCATCCCGGCTCAACGTCGAGAAAGCCATTCGCGAGGCTGGAGCCAGAGCCCCTGCTGCCCGCCGTTGACAGTTGACGGCATCTGTTCCAAAGAGGGTTCCAACGGGAATTGCCCCCGCAGTGATGTTTTCCACGAGAACCCCGGATACCGACTCCCATGCAACCCAACCCCCCGTTCCGCATTCTGCTCGTGAGCCTGGATACAGGCGGCACGAGGGTGGTCAACCATGGCAGCAGCGCCGACTGTCTGGGTGGTTCCGGGCTGGCCGCCTCGTTGTACGAACGCTATGGCCACCCTGAAGAGCCTGCCCTTTCCCCGTGCCAGCCGTTGATCTTTGCCATCGGCCCCCTGACGGGGTTGTTTCCCATGATGAGCAAGGTGGTTTGCGGATTCGTGTCCCCGCATATCGGGCAGTACGCCGAATCCCATGCCGGGGGGCGGTTGCCCTGGGCCATGAAGCAGGCCGGGATCGATGCCCTGGTCATCAGCGGTCGGGCTCCGCGGATGTCCTGGCTGGGAGTGGACAGCGCCGGTGCTGAGGTCCGCGAAGGAGCCGGGCTTGCAGGGCAGGACCCGGCCACCGTGCACGCCAGGGTGTTGACGATGCTCTCCGCCCGTCCCGGGCGAACCTCGGTGGCTTGCATCGGACCGGCTGCCGAGAATGGCTGCACCTTCAGCTGCATCACGGTGGATCGCCACCGCCATTTTGGCCGTCTGGGTGCCGGAACCGTGCTGGCCTCCAAGAACATCAAGGCCCTGGCCGTGGTCGGGGACGGGTTGCGGCCCGAGGGGTTTGGCCCGGACTACAAGGTCCTGCGCCGGACCATGCACGATCTGGCAGCCAAGTCGCCGTCCATGGAGAAATATCGGGGCGTGGGCACCTCGCAGATCATCTCTTCCCTGAATGCCCTGGGCTCGCTGCCCTGGCGCAATCTGCAGGCCACCAGCCGCGAGGGCATCGAGTCCCTGTCCGGCGAGCGTATCCCCGCAACTGTTCCTGTGCGTCGCGCCGCATGCACGGGTTGTCCCGTGGGCTGCATTCGGCTGGCGGTGATGCCCGAAGAAGACGGTGTCGTGGGCTTTGATTTTGAGCACATGGCCTGTTGCGGGAGCATGTTGGCTTTGTCCGAACCGCGCGAGGTGTTCAGACTGTTGGCCGAGGTGGAACGTCAAGGCATGGACGTGATGTCCGCCGGAGGCTGTTTGGCCTGGGCCTGCGAGGCCAGCGAACGAGGGCTCATTGCTCCGGAATTGACCGGGCTGGAGCTCAGATTCGGGGATGTCGAGGCCTTGACCCATGGGCTGCGCCTTCTGGGACAGGGAGAGACGCCGTTCTGGAAGGAACTTGCCCAGGGGGTCAGGAACGCCGTGCGTGTCTATGGTGGGGCGGACTTTGGCTGTGTTTTGGGCCAGGAAATGGCCGGATATGCCAGCGGCCCCACTTTTTTTGCTGCCCAGGCCATGAACTTCAGACACTCCCACCTGGATAATGCCTGTTACTCCTACGACCTGGAATGCGGTGGCCCGCCCGAGGACGCCGTGCGCTTCCTGCTGCGCGATGAGCACCGCAGGGTCATGGTCAACTGCATGGTGGGCTGCCTGTTCGGGCGGCACATCTACAGCGGCGAGGTCCTGGCCAGGTGCCTGGACAGCGTGGGGCATGGGCTCGCTGCGTCACGCCTGGATGCCCTTGCTGAAGATGTACGTCGTCGCCGTTGGCGGCTGAAGTTCGCCACGGGGGTTGACCCGGCCACCGTGAGCCTGCCCAAGCGGTTTTCGGAGGTGGTCACGCCGGGGGGCGCGGTTACGGCTCAGGCCCTGGAGGCCCTACGCAGCCAGTACGCCGAGGCCTTGGGCAGGATGCTGGGCCAAGGGCGCGAGGTCTGAATCTGACGGTTCAGGTCTTGGCTTCCTGGTCGAGCAACTCTTCCTTGCGGGCCTGGATGGCCTCTTCCACGAGGTCGGCCACATCTTTCGGGTCGGGCGGTTCCACTGATCCCAGCATGGCCATCTGCACGTTCAGTTCGCGCATGATGCGCACTTCCTCGGTATTGAAGTAGCCCTTCCAGGCCTTCACAGCCTTGTCGGGCTTTTCCAGGTGGCAGTAGGTCAGGCCCAGGTACAGAAAACTGAAGTTGTCCTTTTTGGCTTCGCGCAGCACGCGTTCGAATTCCACCTTGGCCTGCAGGTGCCGCCCCATGCGGTAGTGGCAGTAAGCCAGTCTTTTGCGGGCCTCAAGATGGGCCGGGAACAGCTGCACACACTCCCGGTACAGCGGCCAGGCCGTGTCGTAGTCGGCCTTGGCGTAGGCGGCATTGCCCGCCACGAAGGCCTCTTTGGCCTTGGTGGCATCGTCCTTGGTCACCCCCTCGGTGGCGGCGGCCAGGGTCGAGAACTCCTGTTTCTTTTCCCCTTCATCGTCATCGTGGCGCAGGCGGCGCAGACCGGCGAACAGGAAATCCCTTCTGGACAGGGCCTTGTCATTTTTCTTGGACACGTGAGTACTCCTTGGCCTGAGATGGGAGGCAGAATACCCGAATGGGCCATTGGGTCAACAGGCGGGATGCCGGGATCAGTTCGCCGGAGGCGGTCCCAGCAGGCAGGCCCCGGAGACGGACAGGAGTTTTTCGATGGCGGCGGCTTCGATGGGGCGGCTGTAGAGGTAGCCTTGGATGAAATCGCAGCGCATGCGGCGCAGTTGATCGACCTGTTTCTGCTCTTCCACGCCTTCGGCAATGACGTCCAGGCCCAGGTTATGGGCCAGCTGGATGATGGTCCGGATCATTTCAACGTGCTCCTCGCCCTGGCTGATGCGGTTCACGAACGAGCGGTCCACCTTCAGGGTATCCAGGGGGAAGCCGTGCAGATAGGCCAGCGAGGAATAACCCGTGCCGAAATCGTCCACGGAGATCTTGCAGCCCAGGGCCTTCAGGGCGGCCAGGGTGCTGTTGGCGATGTGGGCGTTCTCCATGACCACGGTCTCGGTGATTTCCAGGTGCAGGTGCTCCGGGTCGAGGGCCGCTTCAGCCAGCACGGTCCTGATCATTTCCGCGAGTTCGGGTTGGGTGAACTGCCGGGCGGAAAGGTTGACGCTCACAAAATTCAGGGGACGCCCGGGATAGGTCTGCTGCCAGTGCTTGAACTGCCGGCAGGCCTCGCGCAGGGCGAATTCGCCCAGCGGGATGATCAGGCCGGTATCCTCGGCCACGGGGATGAAGTCCCCGGGATAGATCTTTCCCCGCAGGGGGTGTTTCCAGCGTGCCAGGGCCTCCACTCCGGTCATCATGCCCGTGCGCAGGTCCACGATGGGCTGGTAGTGCAGGTAGAATTCCTGTTTTTCCACCGCTTGCCTAAGGTCGGTTTCCATGCGCAGGAGTTGCACGGCGCGCTCGTGCATGCTGGCCTGGAAGACCTCCACATGGTCCGCTCCCTTTTGTTTGGCCTGGTGCAGGGCGATTTCGGCGTCGCGCAGCATGAAGTCGGGACGTTCGTGGCTTAGGGGGCCCATGACCACGCCGATGCTGGTGGTGGTGTGGATCTCGTGCTCTCCGGTGTTTACCGGGCGTCGGATGGCGGCCTGTAACTGCTGGGCGATGGTCAGGGCGGCGTCGGTGCTGACGTCCTCCTCCAGCAGAATGGCGAACTCGTCCCCTCCGACGCGGCTGATGGTTTTCACTCCGCGCAGGGTATCCACCAGTCGGTGGGCCGTGGACATGATCAGTTGGTCGCCCACCATGTGTCCCAGGCTGTCATTGACGACCTTGAAACGATCCAGGCCCATGTACAGCAGGGCGAAGCGATGGGAGGCATCGTGCTTGGCGCGTTGCATGGCCTGGCCGATGCGTTCCTGGAGCATGGAGCGGTTGGGCAGGCCGGTGAGCCTGTCGTGATAGGCCTGATGGATGATTTGGCGTTCGGCTTTTTTACGTTCGGCAATGTCCGTGTAGATGGCGTAGGAGCCATGACGCTGCCCGTCGATCAGCAGGGGATAGGTGATGAGCGACACGTCCACCTGGCTGCCGTCCTTTCGTTGACGCACGGTTTCAGTGATCACGAAGTTGCCCCGGGCCAGCCGTTCGGACAGCTCCCTGGCGGTGTCCCGGAGTTCCTCGGACACGAGGAGTCCTTGGAGTATGTTCCCCGAGGCCTCTGCGCTGCTGTATCCGAAAATCGTCTCAAACCCCTTGTTGGTGGACTGGATGCGTTCGTCGTTGTCCAGGATGGCGATTCCCTGGGGCGAGTTTTCGAACAGCTGCTGGAAATAGGCGGTCTGGCGTTGGGTCTCCCGCTCGGCGTTTCGGCGGTCTGTGATGTCGTTGTAGATGACGTAGGCACCCTTGGGTTCGCCTTCGATCAGGATGGGGTAGGCGATGATGTTGACCTGGATGGCCTGGCCGTCTTTGCGCCTGCGGCTGACCTCGTACTCGATTGTTTCGCCTCGCTGGATAGCCTGAATACGTTGTCTGTGGTCCTCAACTTCGCTTTCAGGCACTAGGAGTTGGTCCGTGCTCCTGCCCAGGGAATCGGTCAGCGTGTAGCCGAAGATGGCCGTGAAGGCGGCGTTGACTCTGGTGATGTGCCCCTCAAGATCAAGCAGCACGATGCCCTGGGGCGAGTTTTCGAAGAGTTGTTCGAAGTAGGCCTTTTGTTGCAGGACTTCCTGTTCGGCGCGCTTGCGCTGGGTGATGTCGGTGTAGATGACGTAGGCTCCCTGGAAGGTGTCATCCACGAGGATGGGGTAGCCCAGGGTGGCCGTCTGGATGGCGTGGCCGTCCTTGTGCAGACGTGCGCCTTCGGCCTGAACCCATTCCCCTGCCCGGACGCGGTAGGCGTTGCGGATGTTCTCCTCGTGCTCTTCGGGGGGGATGATCAGTTGATGGATGTACTGGCCTTGCGCTTCCTCCTCGGACCAGCCGAACAGCTCCTCAAAGGCCTTGTTGACGCCCACGATCAGGGCCTCGCTGTCGGTGATGATGACCCCCTGCGGGGAATTCTCGAACAGTTGCTGGAAATAGGCCGCCTGGCGCAGGATCTCCTGCTGGTTCTGTTTCCACTGGGTGATGTCGCGGGCCACAGCGAGGACGTATCGTCCCTCGGGGCTTTCAAAGGAACTGACGCTGATTTCGGTTTCCAGGAGGGTACCGGACGCTGTGGCGGTCTGCCATTCGACGGTGAAGGATTCCCCGGCCTCGGCCCGGAGCAGGGATTGCAGCGCCAGCTCCCCCGAGGGAGAGCCGTCGGGCTGCAGGGCAGGCCCCAGACGTTGCGGTTCCATGCCGATCAGTTGTTCGCGCGGATAGCCCAGGTGGTCGACGGCCTTCTGGTTGGCGTCCACCACCTTTCTGTCCTTGATGATCAGGATCATGTCCTGGGCGGTGTCGAACAGGGCCAGGTAACGCTTGCGGCCGGCGTCCAGGCGTTGGATCTGGCGTCGCACCCGCCGCTGCAGGACGATGTTCCAGAGAAAGATCGCGAGCATGGCCGCAAGCGCCGTGTAGATCCAATGTTGATGGCGTAGGATCAGGGTCAGGTAGTTGCGTTCCATGGTCGGGGTGCCGACCCATTTCTGTTCGATGCGCAGGACCTCTTCATGGGGCATGGACTCCACGGCCTTGGAGAGGATGGAGTGCAGGATGGGTTCTGTCTTGCGCACCGCCAGGCACCCTGGTTCGTCCTTGATGGTCCCTATGGCCCTGATGCCGGTGATGCTATCCTTGGAGAATAAAAAGCGCGAAAGCATGTCGTAGCTCACGGCGGCGTCCACTTCACCACTCTGGAGGGCTTTGAACTGATTACTGGTCTCTTTGTAGGGGACAGGGACGACTTCGGGGTACTTGAGGACTTCTTCGATGACGGATGTGTCTTGAATAACCGCCACGCGCCGGCCGGACAGGTCGGCCAGGGAGTTGATCCCCTGGATGTGGTTGAGGACGTACAGGGAGGAGCTGTGGTTGTTCACCACCCCGGTGAACAGGAAATACTTCAGGCGGGAGGGGGTGGGGGTCGCGTCGGCGATCATGTCCACTTCGCCATTTTTGAGCATCTCCACGATCTCGCCCCAGGTCGCTGGAATGAACTCCAACTCCAGCCCGGTGCGCAGAGCCAGCAGACGCAGGTACTCCACGGTCATGCCCGAGATGTCATTGTCGGCATCGACAAACTGCAGGGGGCGGAAGTCGCGGTCAATGCCCACCCGCAGGATCATCTTCTGGGCGATGTAGTCCCTTTCCGTGGGGGTCAGGCTGAGCGCAGGTGGGCTCATGATGAACACCAGGGCCCAGTACAATGCCGTGAAACAGAACAGGATGATCAGCAGTGTTTTAGCGCGCCGCGTAAGAGAGGCCAGGGTGTGCAACTGACTTTTCAAGGATGATGCTCCGTATTCTTCGGCCCGGCGCCCCACAGGGCGACCTGGCCCTTGCCTTGCTGCTTGGCCCGGTACATGGCCGCGTCGGCGTGTTCAAGCAGGGTCTCGCTATCTTCGCCGTCCGCGGGATAGAGGCTGCCGCCGATGCTGGCACCAATGCGGATCGGATTCCCGTTGAAGGTGTAGTCGGCCCCCAGTGCGACGAGGATGTCTTTGGCGAGCTGGGCGGCGTCTTTCTGGTTATTGATATTGTGGGCCAGCAGGGCGAACTCGTCACCCCCGAGGCGGGCCAGCAAATCGGCATCGCGCAGGCGTGAGCGGATGCGTGAGACAGTCTCCACGAGCACGTCGTCCCCGGCGCGATGTCCGTGGGTGTCGTTGATGTCCTTGAAATCGTCCATGTCGAGAAAGAAGAGGGCCAGGCCCGAGCCCGTGCGCTTGGCCTGGGCCAGCATCTTTTCAAAGCTGTGCTCGAAGAAATGGCGGTTGGCCGCCCCGGTGAGCGGATCGCTGGAGGCCCGGTGCTGCAATTCCTGTTCGGACAGTTTGCGTTCGGTGATGTCCTGGACAATGCCTTCCGTGCCTAAAAGCTGTCCGTCCTTGTCCATGATGGGCCGGCTGCTGAGGTTCAGCCAGATTTGTGCACCGTCCCTGCGGATGGCCCTGAACTCGAAGTTCACCACCTGTCCATCGGCGGCGATTTGCTCGTAGAATCGGGGTCTGTCTGCCGCCTCGACCAGCATGGTGTTGATGTCGTTCTGCTCGTCGATGAGCGTCCTGGAGTCGGGATAGCCCAGGATCTTGGCCAGGGCCTGGTTGGCCTTGACGAAGCGCCGGTTCATGTCCGTGCGGTAGATGCCTTCGGCCGCGTTCTCGAAGATGGTGCGGTAGCTGTCCTCTGCGGCCTTGAGGTCCATCATGGCCTTGTTCAGGTGGCGTGTGCGGCGTCTGACCCGTTCTTCCAGTTCTTCGTTGGCGCGTTGCAGGGCAAGCTCCTTGGCCTTGATCGAATCGACCAGGCAACGGACGATGAGCGAGGTCAGGGCGGCTGAGGCCGTGAAGATCTGCAGGATGTGGATCGAGAATGGGTAGCCCATCCCGGAGAAGTGACCCCGACCGGAGATGGTGAAGTACGCCGCATGGAAGAAGATCAGGGTCAGCAGCAGGGTGATGACCCTGTGGCTGGTGCGGAAGGTGGCCCAGGCCATGACGGGGATGAACACGAAGGGCAGCGGATATTGGGTGAAGACGAGCTGGCTTTCCGAGGAGAAGACGAAGTGGGACAGCACCACCGCGCAGGCGATCATGCCCAGTCCTTCCAATGAGCGCAGGACCTGGGGCAGGACGGGGGGCTTGCGGGACCATGCCACCACCAGCGGCGTTACGATGATGATGCCCGTCATGTCGGAGACGTACCACGTCCAGTAGGGCAGGACCGCGCCCTCCCAAGTGGGGTCTGTTCCGGTCTTCATGGTCAGGATGCCCAGCAGGGCGGCCAGGACGGCGGTCAGGACCGGTCCGGCAAGGATGAACTGCATCATGCCGCGGAGCGAGTCCAGGAAGGATGCCTGTCCTGTGGCCTTGCGCAGCATCAGCCCCCCGATTCCAAGGCACAGGGTGTTGCCCCCGGCCAGCATCAGGGCGGTGCCGGGGGGATTCCCCGTCAGGATGGCGGCCAGGGCGTCGGCAAGGAACAGGCCGGTGGCGGGTGCGGCCCCCAAGAGGTAAAAGGCTGCGAAACCAACCCCGGCTGCGGGCCAGACAGGAATAACGCCCATGGGCAGGGGCGTGAGCATCTGGGCTGCCCTGGCAAGGAGAAAAAAGGCCAGTCCCGGCAGAATGAATTTTTGGAAGAACCTCATCGCTTTGCCCAGGTTAAACGACTCAAATCTTTATCATGTATACGCACTAATTGTCTGGATGAAAAGCGGGTGCTGCGTTGCGGCCAAACAGGCGGGGGCTTTGTCGGCTGTCGCTTGCGGGAAGGTCCCTGCGCAGTGGTCGGGGATTGCTGGTGCGGTCCGTCAGGGCTCGATGTAGCCCCCGGCGGCGAGCCGGGCCGGGTCGCGGTGTCTGGACATGGCCGTCAGCATCCGCGAGAAGCCGAGTTTTTCATAGAAGGCTTCTTTGCCGGGAACCGCATAGAGGATGACATGCTCCACGTCAAGCCGGGTCAGGAGGGCTTTCATGATATCGCGGCCCAGGCCTTGGCCCTGGTGCTCCGGCAGGACGCAGAGGTCATAGATGGCGGCTTGGTAAATCCCGTCGGAGATGGCCCGGCCCAGGCCCACGAGGGTCTTGCCTTGGGAGGCGAAGCACACGATGTGGCTGGCCTCGAAGGCCTTCTTCAGGCGACCGGGGATGCGCATGCCCAGCGGGGCGCGCAGATAGACCTGGGCCGCCTCGTTCCAGTCCACCCCGCCGCAGTCGAATGTGAGGCTGTAGTCCATGTGGTTCTCCTTGTCTGCCAAGATGTTACATCGGGAGGGCCACCTGGCGCAAGTCCATGGCCTTGATGCCTGTGGCCGGGCGGTGTATGCCAGTGCAGGCAACCCTGAATCGAGGAGAGATCCATGCAATATGTTGTTCCCGTTCTGCTTGTCCTGCTTGGTCTGCTGTCCATCAATCTGATCCGTGTCGGTGTCCGAACCGGCATCATCCAATCCAGGTTGTTGAAGATCACCCGCGAGCAGTCGGCCTTCTCGTTCTGGTCAGCCATTGCCTTTCAGGTCCTGGTGTCGGCCCTGTGCTTTGCCGGAGCCTACTGGCATCTGAAGCTCAGTGGTGTGGTCTAGCCTCATCATATCCTTCCACTATTTCCGTAGATAGGGTAAAGTGAATCCCTGGTCGGAGTGATTCCGGCCAAGGCCGAGGAGGTTGTTTTATGGACAAGCATTTGCTGGTCACCCTGAGCACGGACATGAGCGCCTTGCACGGGGTGCGTTTTGTCTCCAACTTTTTCAGTAGCCCGGAGCATATCCGAGTGACCTTTTTTTATACGGATGCGGACCCGAAATCGGAGGTGGCGGAGGCGGGCGGACAAGTGCTCCTGGAATTGAGCTGCGACATCGACCCCGCGCAGAGCCCTGTCGGCGGCGCCCTGGAAAAGGCTCGGCAACTCCTGTGCGGCAGGGGCTTCGGGGCTGGGCGCATGGACGCCAAGATCGTTTTCAAGCGCTACTCCAAGATCATGGACATCATCCTGGAAAGTGAGAAGGGCCTCTATGACGCCCTGGTGTTGGGCCACCGTGGGTTGACCCGCCTGGAAGAGGCCTTCGGGTCCAGCGTCAGCCGTGGGGTTCTGGAAAAGCATGTGGGCGCACCGCTCTGGATCTGTCGCGAGGTGGAGGAAGGGCGCAAGAATGTTCTGCTCTGCGTGGACGGCTCGTCCTCGAGCCTGTCCATGGCGGACCATGTGGGCTTCATGCTGGAGAGCGAACCGGGGCACGAAGTGACCCTGATGACCGTGATTCCCAAGGACGGCGACGAGGGCCAACGGCAGGCGAACAAGGCCTTGGAAGCCAGCATGGCCGCCCTGTTGGAGAATAATATCTCCGAGGAGCGAATCTCCGCTCATATCGTGGAATCCAGGAACGTGGCCGAATCCATCCTGGCCGAGGCCGATGCCGGGCGCTACGCGGTGGTGGCCATGGGCCGTACCGGGGTCGGGCAGGGACGGTTTCCCCGGCTGTTCATGGGCTCGGCCAGCGACACCATCTACCAGCAGCTCAAGGGCGCGGCCTTATGGGTCTGCCGTTGACGTGGGGGCTGGATTCTTCAGGACAACCATTTTTGACGGACTTTTTTCACAGTGGAAAACTCGGGTTTATGCGTATTTGAAAAAACAATCACTCGCGCTACAGACCCTTCTTTTGAGCAACCTCATGGGTCGCGCCCACGCCGGACATCCCATCCACCCTCGGCGAGCCCGCGACCAAACGATACCGCAAGGAGAAACGCTACATGCCCAGGAAAATAGTGATTATCGGGGCCGTGGCCCTGGGACCGAAAGTGGCCTGCCGTGCCCGTCGCCTTGATCCGGAAGCTGAAATCACCGTCGTGGACCGCGATTCCATCATCTCCTACGGCGGCTGTGGCATCCCCTACTACGTCAGCGGTGATATCGCCGACGCCAAGGAACTCTGCTCCACCGTGTATCATGCCGTGCGTGATGCCGAATTCTTCCGGCTTTACAAGCGGGTCACCGTGTTGACCCGCACCGAGGCCCAGTCCATTGACCGCAAGGCCAAGACCGTGCGCATCAAGGACCTGGAGAGCGGTCAGGAGCGCGACCTGGAGTACGACACCCTGGTCTTCGCCACCGGGGCCACTCCGTTTGTGCCGCCGGTGGCGGGCCATGACCTGAAAGGGGTGTTCACGGTCTCCAACCTGCATAAGGCCACGCTGCTCAAAGACAAGATCACGGCTGGCGAGATCGATAGCGCCGTGGTGGTGGGCGGTGGCGCCATCGGTCTGGAGATGGCTGAGGCCCTGACCGCCCTGTGGGGCATCAAGACCACCGTGGTCGAGATGTGCGAGCATGTCCTGCCCCAGGCCTTCGGCCCCGGTTTGGCGCGGATCGTGGAGAACCATCTGCGCGAGAATGATGTGCAGGTCATGGCCTCCACCCGTCTGCTGGAGATCAGTGGAGATGGGGATGGTCGTGTGACCGGGGTCAAGACCGACAAGGGGGATATTCCCTGCCAGCTGGTGATTTTTGGTGTGGGCGCGCGCCCCAGTACGCAGCTTGCCCGGGAGGCCGGACTGGCCGTGGGCCCATTCGGGGGCCTGCTGGTGGATGCGCGGATGCGCACCTCCGACCCCCATATCTACGCCGGTGGCGACTGCTGCGAGGTCCGCAACCTGATCACCGGTGGCAGCACCTATCTGCCCCTGGGCTCGCTGGCCAATCGCCAGGGGCGGGTCATCGGCACCAACGTGGCCGGAGGCAACGAACGCTTCGAGGGTGCGGTGGGCACGTTCTGCCTGAAGGCCTTTGAGCTGGGCGTGGCCAAGGCCGGCCTGACCCTGAAACAGGCCCGCGACGCAGGATTCGACGCCGAGGAAGGCATGGTGGTCATGGCAGACCGCGCGCACTTCTTCCCCGGCAATGAGTTGATGTTCATGAGTCTCATCGCGGACCGCACGACCCGTCGCGTGCTGGGCATCGAGGCCGTGGGCCCGCAGGGCGATGCGGTCAAGGCCCGGGTGGACGCCGTGGCCGTGCTGTTGCCCCACAAGCCGGATCTGGACGATATCTCCAATCTCGAAGTGGGGTATGCCCCGCCCTATGCCTCGGCCATGGACATCGTCAATGCCGCGGGCAATGCCCTGAAAAACATCCTGGACGGCTACAGCGAGCCCATTGATCCAGTGGCTTTCCTGGAGATGCTCAAAGACGAGAGCAATGTCTTCGTTGACGTGCGCGACGAGAAGGTCTCCAGAAAGATGCAGGCCATCTATGGCGAGCGCTGGATTTGTCTGCCCCAGGACGATCTGCCCACCCGTTGGCAGGAACTGCCCCGCGACAGGCGGCTGCACGTGTTCTGCAATACGGGGTTGCGTTCTTATGAGAGTCAGCTGTTCCTGCGCGAAAAGGGGTTCACGGACTTGAAGAACATCGCGGGCGGTTTTGCCACCGCACGTCTTCTCAAACCTGGCATCGACGAAAAATAGCCGCTGGTTCGAAGCTCTTCAGCCCCCCGCGCCTGTCCAGGTGCGGGGGGTTTTTCGTGCACAAGGGCCTGACTGTGTCTTGGTTTCCATAGCCTCGCGCCCGTGCTAGGGTATGCTGGATTTCTATCCATGAGCACAGAGGTGGGCAATGAGCAACGAGGTGAAACTGACGGTCCCCGCAGACAGACGTTTGTTGGAAGCCATCCTGGACTTCGTTTTCGACTACTCCAGGGCCATGGGCATGGTGGGCCGGAGCTTGATTGAGATTCGTCTGGCTCTGGAGGAGGTGGTGGGCAACGTCATTGAGCACGGCTTTGATGGCGGCGGGCGGGAGTCCTTTCATATCGAGATGTCTGCCTCCGGTGGTGGGCTGATCTTTCTGCTCCGGGAGCGCGGGCTGGCCTTTGATCCCGAGGCCCTGGAGCAGGGTCTGGAGAACGAGGGCCCCCAGGCCCCCGCGAGCAAGGTCCTGGGGCTGCGCATCTTGAGGCGCGCCATGGATGAGGTCAGCATCCGCAGCCAGGGGGGAGAGGGCAAGGAGATAAGACTTGTCAAAAGGCTCTACCTTGAGTGCGAGCCCGAGTCCGAAGAGGAGATGAATGCGGCTGCGGATGCACCGCCCCTGCCCGAGGAACTACATTTCGAAGTGCGACGGATGCGTCCGCACGAGGCCCCGGAGGTGGCTAAGCTGGCCTATTATGCAGCCGGGTATACCTGCAGCAAACTACAACTCTTCGATCCTGCCCTCCTGCGGCTGATGAACGACCGGGATGCGTTGGCGTCTTTTGTGGCGGTGACGGATCATGGCCAGATCATGGGCCACGTCGCGCTGTTGTTTCATGACGAGTCGCCGCTGGTGCCCGAACTGGGGTTGGCCTTTGTGAAGCCTGGGTTCCGCAGGCGGGGGTGCATGAAGCGCCTCACGGCCTGGCTGGTGGAGGAGGCCAGGCAACGCAAGGTCCATGGCCTGTTTGCCCTGGGAGGGTGCAGCCATGCCTATGCTCAACAGGCCATGCACGATCTGGGGTTGATGCCCTGTGCATTGCGCCTGGTCTGCGCTCCGCTTCGCGGGTCAGGGGGCAAGGATAACTTGCTGGGCCGCGAGAGCTTCATCACCTGCCATCGCTACATGCATGCCGGGCCTGGCAAGCCGTTGTTTTTTCCCTCCGACCATGTGGGGATGCTCGAAAAAATCTACGGCTGGCAGGACCGCCAAGTGAGCGTCAGTATCGCTCCCGAGGGGCTTGAGCTGTCCGAGCGGCCCCTGTCCGTGGAGTTCAGTATGAATTCGCAGGCCACGGCCAGCATGCGGGTCAAGCGCTATGGCAAGGGGATCGCGGCAGAGGTGCGGCGTTGGCTGCATCGGGCCTGCCTGGAGCAGGTGGAGGTGATCTTTCTGTCGCTGAACCTGTCCGATCCGCTGACCTCGGGCTTCGTGCCCCAGTTCGAGGCCATGGGCTTCTTCTTTGCGGGGGTGATGCCAGGAGGTGGAGGTAAGGATTATCTGATCCTGCAATACCTGAACAAGGTGAACGTGGATTTCGAGGCATTGCAGGCGGGCAATGAACAGGGGAGCGAACTCATCGCCTATGTGCGCGAATGCGCGGCCCGGGCTGGCTCTTAAGCCCTGCGGCTATTGTTCAAAGAGGCCCCCGGTCCTGTATGGACCGGGGGCCTTGGATTTTGAAGCAAGCCAGGTTCAAATCCCCGAGGTGCGCGCAAAATAGCTCGCCCACCAAAAGGGGCGCGTTCCGCCACGGACATCAAGACACCAAAGGTGGGCAGGATCCGCTCCGCAAGCATCCATAGCCCCACGGCAGAAGGTCTGGCCACAGTAGAGGTCCCGCTTTCGGCCGTCCCTGGTGTTGAACGTGCCCGTTCGCGCGGGCAGTCATGCCGTCGTGTGCGTGCTCCGCCGTTTCGCGTCCAGCTATTGTCGTTGGCTGGCCGGGACGTAGAGCGGACAAAATTTGCCTTCCAGGCGGACAAAGACCGTGTCCGGCCAGCGGATGCTCCGGATGTCTGTCCGGGGGTTGGAGATGTTGTCCAGGGCGTATACGGCCAGGAGCGTCAGCAGCAGGAAGAGGATGGTCAGGCGCAAGCGGTGGTCTCCTTCGCGGCAATTGTTTCCTGTCTGGTTGCCATGAGCAATCACCGTGCCTGATCGGTGGTTTGAGCTGATTTCTTAACGTCTGAAAATATTAAGAATCGTCTATAACGCTTCACCCCCTGCGTCGGTCGTGTTCAGGCCTTGTTCCAAGGCCCTGAAACAGTGGGAACTTGTGCATTGCAGGAAATTTCAGGAAAAAAGCACCACGGGTATGTAAACTCTTTGGTGTCTCGATCCACCTGATATGTTTGATGATAAACATTTTCTTCTTTACTTGGCTTTGCAAACGAAACATGGTCCTGAATATGAATCATCCGATAAGCCAGAGGAGAAAACCATGATCCAACCGCGTTTGACTGCCTTTGCCTTGCTCGTTGCACTGTCCCTGGTGCTGGGGGCCTGTAGCGACAACCAGCCCACCGCCACCGAAGGCGTTGTCGATCTCGGGAACAATCTGCCCTTCAGCAAGACTTTTGATTTCAGCACCAACCCGTCCTGGGACCCGCAGACCAGCGGCGATTACGGCACGGGACTGGCCCTGGTGGATATCAACGGTGATGCCTTCCCGGACATGGTCGTCTCCAGCGGCAACGACAAGGCCCTGCAATGTGTGCAGGTCTTTTATAACGATCAGACGGGGCACTTTCCCTCCACCCCGGACTGGGCCTCGGGCGATCGCCAGCACAACGGACTGCTGGCCGTGGGCGACATCGACGGCAACGGCTACGTGGACGTGGCGGTCTCGGTCTTTCTGGGCGACCAGAGCGAGTACGTAGGCGGCGGAGCCAAGGTCTACATGAACGCAGGCCCTCCCAATTTCCTGGAAAGTACTCCCTCCTGGCAGGTGACGGGGTATCCGTCCTTTGGCCTGGACCTGGGCGACGCGGATGGCGACGGCGATCTTGACCTGGCCGTGGCCTGCGGAGAGCCCATCCCGGGTGAGGAGAGCTTTGCCAAGTGCTCGTTCCAGGGACAGTCTTCCCGCGTAAGTTCGCGCACCAAGGCCAACGCCAACCCCGATCCGCCGTTCAATTGCCAGCAGGTGGTCTACAGCAATGAGGGCGGGAAGTTAGGAACCACGCCTTGGTGGAGATCCGATGATTCCTATGTGGCCATGGCCTGCATGTTTGCCGATGTGAACATGGACGGTCTGCTGGACCTGGCTATCCCTGCGGCTCCTGTCCGGGTCTACCTGGGGCAGCTCGACGGGACCCTGGCCACTTCCCCCTCCTGGCAGGGCGTGGACGTCAACTATTACGGCAACGGCATCGACTTCGCGGCGACCATGCACCCCGCCTGGGCCGCGCGGCCTGACTCGGTGCCCACCCTGGCGACCTCGGCCAACAACTATATCGGCAATGGTCGGGGCGGGTTCTCCCTGTATCGCTTCCTGGACCCGTACATCATCCGCTACGCCCCGCGCGTCAGCGTGCCTGACTGGCAGTCGGCCCAGGGGGGCTGGGGCTCGGCCGTGCTGCTGGCCGACCTGAACCTGGACGGCAACCTGGACCTGGTGACCCACCGCTGGAACGATCCCGGGCGTAACGACTTGGACGGCAAGCTGCTGGTCTACACGGGCGACGACGCCATGGTCTCGGCCACGCCGCAGTGGCAGACCGACGCCGTGTCCGTGATTGAGCACATCTGCGCCATGGACCTGAACAAGCATGATCTGTTCATCGCCGTTCAGGACTTCCAGGTGACCCAGGACTGGATCAACGACCACTGGCTGCCGGGGCAGACCGGGATGCATGTGGTCTATGTGTCGTACCAGCTTGTGGACACCGTGCAGGTGGTGAGCAAGAATGATCAGAGCCTGCGCCCCGGTGCGGACTACACCGTTGCCCCTGGGCGCAACTACGTGTCCTTCAACGCGCCGCTGGTACTGGGCGATAGGGTGCAGATCGCTTATCAGACGACCCGGTATCCGGATCTGGTCTACACCAACTGGAACTGTGAGAAAGGCAACTACGTCTATTACAACACCCTGGGAAAATGACCGTAATACCCCGAGGCGCAAGCCCTGGCTGATGGCGAAGCCTTGAACACGATATACCGGAAAACCCCCTGCCTTGTGACGAGGCAGGGGGTTGTTTTTTGGGGGAAGGGGCTGTGCAAAGGACTCCCAGGGGGAGCGGTGCGCGGCGAGGGCTGAGTGGCTAGATCCAGTCGTCGTCCTCTTCCAGGGGGGCGAAGCCGCGGCGCATGGTGTTCTCGCACACGGTGTAGGGGTCCATGAACTGCAGCAGATAGTCCGGGCCACCCGCCTTGGAGCCGATACCCGACATGTTGTACCCGCCAAAGGGATGGCGTTCCACCAGGGCACCGGTGTTGTTGCGGTTCAGGTACAGGTTGCCCACGTGGAATTCACTGCGGGCCCGCTCCAGATGCTTGGGGCTGCGGCTGAACAGGCCGCCCGTGAGGGCGAACTTGGTCGAATTGGCCCATTCCAGGGCCTGGTCGAAATCCTTGGCGCGCATCACGGCCAGCAGCGGCCCGAAGACCTCCTCCTGGGCGATGCGCTGCTCGGGAGTGATCCCGTCCACGATGGTCAGGGGCACGTAGCAGCCCTCGTCCAGTTCAAGGCCCTCGGGCAGGCGCTCCAGCAGGACGTTGCCCTCCTTCCGGGCCAGCTCCACGTAGCCCATGATGGCTTTCTGAGCGTTTCGATCCACGACCGGTCCCATGCTGTGGGCCGGATTTTCGGCGTTACCGAGCTTGATGGAGCGCGCGGCCTCCACCAGCCGTCCGACGAACTTGTCGTAGACCGCGTCGAGCACGATGACCCGTGAGCAGGCGGAGCATTTCTGACCCTGGAAGCCGAAGGCCGAGTACAGGGTGTTGCTCACGGCCTCGTCCAACTCGGCATCGTCGTCCACAATGAGCGCGTTCTTGCCGCCCATCTCGGCGATGACCTTCTTGCAGTGGATTTGGCCCGGGGCGGGAACGGCGGCCTTGTGCATAATCCGCAGCCCCACTTCCATGGAACCGGTGAAGGCGATCATGTTCACTTCCTTGTGTTCCACAAGGAAGTCGCCCATGACCGAGCTGCGGCCCGGGGTGTAGTTGAATACGCCGTCGGGCAGGCCCACGGCCTTGAAGGCTTCGACCAGGCCGTAGCCGACGATGGAGGACAGGCCAGACGGCTTGAAGAGCACGCAGTTGCCGGTCACCAGCGCCCCGGCTGTCATGCCGCAGGAAATGGCCAGGGGGAAGTTCCAGGGGGCGATGACGGCGGCGATGCCCTTGGGTCGATATTGGTACAGGCTCATCTCGCCGGGGGCGTGGCCCATGCGCCGGGGTTTGCCCAGGCGGATCATTTCGCGGGCGTAGTATTCCAGGAAATCGATGGCCTCGCCCAGGTCGGCGTAGGCCTGATCCCACTGCTTGCCCACCTCCAGAACCTGCAGGGCGCTCATGTCGAAGATCTTGTCGCGCATGTATTGCGCGGCTTTGATCATGTACTGAGCGCGCTGCTCGGGCGGGGTGGCGCGCCAGGCGGGCAGGGCCTTCTTGGCGGCAACAATGGCCTGTTCGATCTCCAGGGTCCCGGCCTGGCAGACGTTGCCCAGGATTTCGCGTGTTTTTGCCGGATTGTAAGATTCCATGGTGTCGACGGTGGTGATGTCCTTGCCGTCGATATACAGGGGATAGGTCTTGCCGAATCCTTCGCGGACCCGCGCGATGGCCTGGGTAAAGGCGGCCCGTTCGTCGGATTCGGTGAAGTCCACCATGCGTTCGTTTTCGAAGGGGGGCAGCCCTTGGGGTGCGGGCTTTTGGGGTCTGGCCGCGCGCTGGCGTTCCGCCGTGACCGCGGGGTTCTCCAAGAGGCGCGCGATGTCGGCCTCGCCCGTGAAACTCTGCTTCAAGAAGGATTCGTTGGCCGTGTTCTCCAGCAGGCGACGCACCAGATAGGCCATGCCCGGGATGAGTTCGCCATAGGGGCAATAGAGGCGCACGCGTTTGGCGACCTTTTGCAGGCCCAGGCGCACGGGCTCGGCCATGCCGTAGAGCACCTGGAATTCGTAACGTTCGTCGGGTACGCCCAGGGTCTTGGCCAACTCCATGACCGCGGCAATGGTGCGCACGTTGTGCGAGGCGCAGGCCAGACGGCAGATGGCGCTGTGCTCCAGGATGTATTGCGCGTTGCGCTCGAAGGCTGCGTCGGATTCGGCCTTGATGGTGTAGACGGGGATCTCCCAGCCGTTCTGCTTGGCGCGTACGGTCTCGAAGTCCCAGTAAGCGCCTTTGACCAGACGGATGGTCATGGGCAGGGCCTCGCCCTCGGCCCAGGCGATCATCTCCTGCACATCGTCATCGGTGCCCCTCAAGTAGGCCTGGAAGACGATGGCCAGGTGCGGATAGTGGCGGAATTCGTCGTGGGAGCGCAGCTTCTTGAAGAGCTCGATGGTGATCTCCCGGTACTCCAGGGATTCCATGTCGATGCACATGGCCCCGCCCAGGTCTATGACCTTGCGGTAGACCGGGGCGATGCGCGAAAACAGGGCCTCTACGGAACCCTGGATGTCGCGGGCCTTCATCTGCGAATAGAAGCCGGTGGGCTTGACGGACAGGTTGATCACGGGTTCGCAGTCCCAGTCCAGGCCGTTCTTGGAGCCCGCCAGGGGTTTGAACTTGTCCTGGGCCTCGCGCAGGGCGTCCAACAGTTCCAGGTGTTCCTGCAGGCGTTCCTCGGCCTCGGCCTCGGACAGAGTGGCCTCGCCCAAGACGTCGATGGTGAAGGCGAAGCCGTCGTTTCTGAGCTTGACGATGTTCTTCACCGCCTCCTTGGACTGCTGGCCGACGATGAACTGGCGGCCCATCTTCTCGATATTGGCGGAGATGGCCTTGGCCATGATCTTGCCCCCCAGCTTGCCCACCAGACCGGCGCTCTTCAGGCCGGCCTTCATCACCGGGGGCAGATCGCCGGATTCCGAGGCGAAATATTCCTCGATGTGCCGGACCAGGGATTCATTGCTGCTGAGCGTGGGCAGCACGTCCACAAAGCGGAAGAGTTTTACCTTGAAGTCTTCGTCCTTCATGGACCAGTCCATGACCTTACCGGTCCACCAGCCCTTGTTGAAGATGGACGGCGCCTCGCCGCTGATGCTCTGGAAAAATTCCTTGCCCCGGACGATGATTCTGGGCTCGATATCACTGTGTTTCATGGGGGTCTCCGTATCGTTGGGCTTTAGTCTTGGGTGTCGTTTCTGATGGTCAGTGCGATGGTCTCCTTGACGGAGCCGAGCACAATGGTGGAGCGGGTGTCGCGTACGGAATCAATGCTGCCGATCTTGCGCAGCAGTTGCCCCAATTCCTCGGTGTCGCCCACGCGCACCTTGATCAGGTAGGCGTCCTGACCGGCGGTGTGATGCACCTCGAGCACCTCGGGTAGTTCGGCCAGTTCATGACCGGATCGGGTGGAGCCCACCGCATCCTCGGCATGCACGAAGGTGAACGCCGTCAGCCCCAGACCCAGGGCCTTGGGGGAGATCCGCGTCTCATAGCCAAGGATCACCCCGCTTGTTTCCAGTTTGCGGATTCGCTCCAGGATGGCGGAGGGCGCCTTGCCCACGCGCCGGGCGATTTCCGCATTGGAAATGCGGGCATTGCCCTGCAACAGGCTCAGGATCTGCCGATCTGTGTCGTCGAGGTGATTCTTGCGCATAGTGGCTTCATAAAATTCTAAAATATTGGTAGTGTCAAGAATGAAGTTCATTAAAAGTGCTTTGATCCAGAATTATATTCTGAATAAATCAGGTTTGGAAGAATAAAGCGCATTCAAAGCTAATTGCTGTCTGGGGTGATCTCATGGAAGGTTGTTGAACCATACGGCTTCGTTCATTCTTTTACTTGAGGAAGCGTTAATACTACTGGTATACAAGGGAATATCCTTGGATTTGATTGTCCTTTTAATATCTAGGATGGTATTATCTGGTGATGCTTTTGATGCTTGCCCATGCCGACGGAGCCAGCCCAGCCATCCTCTTTCGGAAATGATCCGACAGCCTCCAGGAGCTGAACAGATGAAGTTGAGAACCAAACTGACCGGATTCCAGGTGCTGGCCGTCATCGTCACCATCGCCCTGCTGTGTGCTGTCTTCATTCTCCAGCTGACCAGCTATGCTGAGCGGGAGATCGCCGCCTACAGCGATCAAGCCATGGATCAGGAAAAGAAACAGCTCAATGAACTGGTGGGCATGGCCGTCAAGACCGTGGAGGAATACCACCGTCGTTCTCAGGACATCGAGGGCCTCAAGTTGTCCACCATGGCGGGGCTGAAGAGGGTTGTGGACTCGGCCGTCAGCCAGGCCGAGCATGAACTGAAAGCCAGCGCGGGTTCCGTGCCCAAGGCCCAGGCCGTCATCAAGGCCTTGACCAAGGCCGTACGCTTCGATGGCGACAACTATCTCTGGATCAATGACATGGACGCCAGGATGGTCATGCATTCCGCCAACCCGTCCCTGGACGGCAAGGACATGTCGCAGTTCAAGGATCCCGAGGGCACCTATCTCTTCAGGGAAATGGTCGAGGTCTGCCGCCGGGACGGTGCCGGCATGGTCGCCTACCTTTGGGCCAAGCCCGGGGAGAGCGAACCCAAGCTCAAGGTCTCCTACGTGCGCCTGATCCCCGAATTGGGCTGGATTTTCGGCACGGGTGCCTGGATTGAGGATGTCTCCACACAGATGCAGGCCGAGGCCGCCCGCCAGGTCATGGCCATGCGCATGGCGGATGGCAACTATTTCTGGGTCAACGATTTCGAATCAACCATGATCGCTCATTCCAATTCGGATCTGATCGGCAAGAGCATGGTCGATTTTCAGGACAAGCGCGGTACCCCCGTGATCCGAGAAATGACCGAACTGGCCAGGAACAAGGGCGAGGGCTTTTATTCCTACTGGTGGACCAAGCCCGGCAAGGAAGAAGAATTTCCCAAGCTCTCCTATGTGCAGCTGTTCGGCCCCTGGAACTGGGTCGTGGGCATGGGGGTCTATACCGACGCCATCGACGAGGCTGTGGCTGCCAAGCGGCAGGCCGTCTCGGCGACGGTCAGGGGCATGTTGTTCCTGATCCTCGCCGTGGCCGGGGTCGTGGCCTTGCTTGCGGCGGTATCGGGGTTGCTCTTCGCGCGGGGGGTGACCAATACCATCGGTGCGGAACCGCTGGATATGGCCGCTATTGCCGAGACCATCGCCGAGGGCGATCTGACCCGCGACATGGAGACCGCCCAGCCCGCACGCGGGGTGTTCGCGGCCATCAAACGCATGGCAGAAAATCTGGTGACAATCGTGACAGACGTCAAAAATGCCGCGGAGCAGGTGGCCGCAGGCAGCGAGGAACTGACGGCCAGCGCCGAAAGCCTTTCCCAATCCGTGACCGAACAGGCCGCAGCCATCGAACGGGTCACCGGGTTGGTCGCGGACATGACCGACGGCATTACCCGCAATGCGCAGAATGCGCGGGAATCCGAGCGCATCGTACTCAAGGTGGCCCAGGAGGCCCAGGAAGGCGGCGAGGCCGTGGAGAGCACGGTGCGGACCATGAAGGAGATTGCGGCAAAGATCTCCATCATTGAGGAGATTGCACGCCAGACGAACCTGTTGGCCCTGAATGCCGCCATCGAGGCGGCCCGCGCCGGCGAGCACGGCAAGGGTTTTGCCGTGGTGGCTTCGGAAGTGCGCAAGCTGGCCGAAAAGAGCGGCCAGGCCGCGGCTGAGATACTGGGTCTTTCGACGGAGAGCGTGGATGTGGCCGAACGGGCCGGGGAGATCATCGGCCGGGTGGTACCGGACGTGCGGCGCTCCGCCCAACTGGTGCAGGAAGTGGCCGCGGCCAGCGCCGAGCAGAGCGGTCAGGCCGCGCGCATTACGAGTTCGATCCGCGAGATGGATCAGGCCGTGCAGGCCAACGCCTCCTCGGCCGAAGAGCTTGCGGCCACCGCCGAGGAGCTGTCCGCCCAGGCAACGCAGTTGCAGCAGTCCATGGACTACTTCACCGTGTCAGGAACGGGAGCCCGTTTTGCCTCGGGATTGGTCGGCCGCTCAACGCGGGCATTGCCCCCCGGCGACGACGCGCAAGGACTGGTCAAGTTCTAGGCGCACGACCTCACAACAATTCAAAGCCGCGCAAGCATGAGCTTGCGCGGCTTTGAATTGTTGTGGGCAAGAGTCCGGGTCAGCCTTGGCGGATGGTGGGCCCCAGCAGCTGGGCTTTGAGGTATTCCAGAAGCAGGGCGCTGACGCGCTGTTCGCGGTTCAGGGCCTTGGCATAGCCCCCGCCTGCCAGGATCTTGGCAAAGGTGCGTCGCGAGAGAACGGGGTGGTCCTTCCAAAGGCTTTCGATCTGGCGGGCATAGCGCTTGATGCGCAAGTCCAGCTCATTTTCCGACAGGGCCAGCAACTCGCGGGTCTTGGCGGAGAGTTCCGCCGCCGCGGGCAGCAGGTCGGACTCGATGACCGAGCGGAAGGCCCGGGCAAAGCGCTTGCAGCCCTCAAGGATGTGGCTGCCCTGGACCACGTTCATGCCCGCCCATCCGGCACGCAGCCATTTGAAGACCATGTTCGTCGTGGTCCCGTCGGGCTTTTCCACGAAAACGGACACGGACCAGGAGGCGTACATATAGGTATCCATCCAGCCGATGGCCCCCTGGGTCAGCCCGTCCTGGCCGGAGTAGAAATAGTTCCATTTGTTGTCGTCCAGGACCACACCCTTCTTGCCCACTCCGGATTCACCGTCCTGGCGGGCCACGGAGACAAGCACGTTGCGCCCTTCGTGCTGGAACAGGGCCAGCATGCGATCAAGGTCGTAGCTGTAGTATCCGCCCGAGGATACGTCGGGGGTGATCTCTTCATACTCGCGTCCGCGCAGGATGAGGGGCTGGGCAGGGGCCGGGAGCTGCTTGAACAGCGGGGTTTCCAGGCTCAGGATGTCGCTGCCCGGATACCACTGGGACAGCCGCACCACCGAGGGCAGCACCAGATAGGCGGGAACCTCGGGGTTGTAGGCGTATTCCAGGATGCGCGCCAAGGGACTGTCCACCCGCTCGCGCAGGGCAACCCCCTTGGCTCCGTCCAGGGAGGGCAGATCGATTTCGGCCGGGCCGTCTGAGTCGGCGATGCCTGCCAGGACGCCCATGGCCTCGGAGGTGGTGGAGGACGATTGCGGTTGGTCGATGGCGGTCATGAGGGTCTGCACAGCTTGCAGTATGGCCTGGCCTGTGGCGTCGGGTTCCACTTCGGCCGAAGCCTTGTTTACGCTTATGGCTTCAAAGCCGCTGCCCTGTTCGGCCGTGGCCCGCAGGGGAATCAGCACAAGGCAGACCAGCAGCAGGCTGGCTGCCAGGAACAGAGTGATGGGGCTGTAAGCGGCCCGGCGCTTGTGGATGGAATACTTCATGGCGGTGTTTTTTAGGGGGTCCGGAATGTGGGGTGCTGAGGTTGGGGATTCGATTGTGTTATTGACTCTCACAGCTTGTACATAATCATGATATCCGCCAATGGCAAGCGTTGCGGAGCCCATGCGCGCCAAGGCCTGCCGAGGGAAAACCCTCGCATCAGAAGGTCACGGAAAGGTTGAAGGATCCGAAAACCTGCCCGTCTTTCTGTTCCGTGAACTCGCGCGAGCGGTAGACGCGGGTGTAGGTCAGGGTCCAGCGATCCCAGAACAGGGAGGCCCCACCGTAGAGATCCGCCACGAACGGGATCTTGTCCACATGGTGGCTCTGGCGGAAGGTGTTGCCATCCAGGAAGATGTTGCGAGCCACGGCCCGACCGTCCGCCCCGGCGAAGATGTTGAAGCCCCAATCCCCGTTCAGGCGGGGATCGTCTTGCTCCGTGGGGGTGCCCACGGTGGAACCCGTCTGGATGGGGGAGACGCCGAAGTCCCGGGGCAGGTGGTACCCCAGGCGCACCTGCCCGCCGAGGTTGGCGTACGTCAGGACGTTGCCCGCGGTGGCCCCGAGGTGGGGCACGAAGTCGACCCCCCAGGGGCTGTCCTCGAAGAGGTATTCGTGGCGCAGACGGCGCTGCCAGGAGAGCATGATCCCGGGTTCGTCGCGCAACTGGTTGTTCCAGCCATCGGACGGAAACGTGCCGATCAGCCTGTGAAAATTGTTCTGGATGGAGTCCGAGTGCGCCGACGGGCCGACGATGCCCAGCGTGGTCTCAAAGGTGTCCAGCCGGTTGGCGTCCTTGGCGTGCAGGGCCAGGGAGGCATAGGTCCAGCCCGCGTAGGGCCGGTCGTCGCGGATCAACTGCGTGGCTTTGACGTCGATGGGGGTGTAGATCTCGTTGCCTATGGAGAAGGCAATGTTGCGGGTCTTCTCGGGATCATTGACGAAAGGGGCTTCCTTGATGGCCGGGATCAGCCAGGGGAAATACTCGGCGACGACCTCGCTGTGGGCGTATTCGCGCAGGTCCATGGTGACTACGGTGAGCTTGACGGCGTTGGTGTAGTGTTGGTCGGTTCCGGCGAGCTTGTCGTTCTCGTTGTACAGCGACATGGCCCAGTGCTCACCCGGTCGGGGTGCGTCTTCGGCATGTACAGGGGCGGACAGCAGGATGGCGGTGGCCAGGGCCAGCAGAAAGGGCAGGAGTCTAGGTGGCATCAAGGGCCTCTTTGTGTTTGCGGTACAGGCCTCGGAACTGGTGATAGCTCAGTCCCAGCATCGCTGCCGCTTTTCTCTGATGATGCCGTGTCTGAGTCAAGGCGTTTTTCATGAGCTGTAGTTCCAGTCCGCGCACGGCTTCGTGCAGCGGCACAAGGCCGATCCCGCCCGGCGCGCCAAGGGTGAGGTCGGCGCGCCGGGCAGGGGTGGCCATTGTGGAGGATTCCCCCTGCGTCTGCCGGTGCGAGGGGGAAGGAAAATCAGGCGCTGCCGGTCGCCAGGGGGAATCGAAGGGGTCCAGAACCAGCTCCTGGATCACGTCGCCCTCGGTGCGGTAGACCGCGCGCTCAATAACGTTCTTCAATTCGCGCACGTTGCCGGGCCAAGGGTGCGCGGCCAGGGTTGCCAAGGCTCCGACAGAGAAACGCGGAGGTTCCCGGCGTCCGATCTCCACGGCCATGCGGTCGGCAAAGTGTCGGGCCAGAAGCTCCATGTCGCCGGGGCGGTGCCGAAGCGGCGGCACGGTCAGCACCTCGAACCCCAAGCGGTCCAGCAGGTCGCGCTTGAAGCGGCCGGCCTCGGCCAGGGAGGGCAGGTCCGCATTGGTGGCCCCGATCACCCGCACATCCACGCGCAACGGCGTGGAGCCTCCCACGCGCTCGAATTCTCCGTATTCAACGGCGCGCAGTATTTTTTCCTGCACGGTCAACGGCATGGTGGCGATCTCATCCAGAAACAGGGTTCCGCCTTCTGCGGCCTCGAAGCGTCCCTTGCGCTTGGCCGAAGCCCCGGTGAAGGCCCCGGCCTCGTGGCCGAAGAGTTCGCTTTCGATGAGCGATGGGGCCAGGGCGGAGCAGTTCAGGGTCACGAACGGCCTCTGCCAGCGGGCCGAGAGGTAATGCAGCCGACCGGCGGCCAGTTCCTTGCCCGTGCCCCGCTCGCCCACGATGAGTGCCGGGCGGTCCACCCGGGCCGCCGTGGAGAGCCGCTCCATGAAGTCCAGGAACGCCTCGGATTGGCCCATGGCCTCGGTGGTGGACGAGTACTCGCTCATGATTTGGCTAATTATACTAAAGCATGGTTAAAATAACCAATGTATGGTCATTTATGCCATAGCCTAGGCATGGCGTCAAGAAAAGATCATGAACAATTAAAGGGTGTTGAGAGAATGCTGCGCTTAGGCACGGATCCTGCTCAATGCACGGCAAGATCATTCAGCAAAAAAATCGAAGGAGGCACAGCATGGGCGTATTCAGCCGATTCAAGGATATCGTTGGTTCCAATCTCAATGTGCTGTTGGACAAGGCCGAGGATCCACGCAAACTCATCAGACTCATGGTGCGTGAAATGGAGGAGACCCTTGTGGAGCTCAAGGCCTCCTGCGCCAAGACCATGGCCGAGCGCAAGGGTCAGGAACGCGAGCGCCAGGCCGTGGCCGAGCAGATGGACAAGTGGGGCGCACGGGCCGAGTTGGCCGTGGACAAGGGGCGCGACGATCTGGCCCGTGAGGCGCTGGTGGAAAAGAACGCCTTCATGCGCCGCATGGAGGCCCTGGACGGCGAGGCCCTGTATCTGGACGGCTTGGTTGAACAGGCCCGCGAGGATATTTCGCGCCTGGAGGATAAGTTGCACTCGGCCCGCGAGAAGCAACGCCTGCTGGAACAGCGTCATGCCCGGGCCACCCAGCGCCGACGGGCTGGCAGGACCCTGACCCGGGTGGACAATTCCGACACCATGCTGCGCTTCGACCGCTTTGAGAACCGCATTGAACATCTTGAGGCCGAGGCCGAACTGGCCGCGCCCAAGCAGCGGACCGGCCTCGAAGATGAGTTTTCTCTTCTGGAAAAAGAGGATAGCGTCAACGATGAATTATCGGCCCTGAAGAAGTCCAGGAAGCCGAGTGGTGGCAAGGCTGAAAGCAAGAGCTAGCCGGGGTCGTCATTCAGACGACCCCGAGTACCAAGGTGGTTTCAATGGGACATTTCTTTGTTGGTTTCGTCCTCGTCCCCCTGCTGATCGTGGTGGGTGCGGTGTTTCTCCTGGCCAGGCTGTTCTCCGGCGCGTTCTCCCGAAGTGAGCCTGAAGCGAAGGTGGATGAGACCAGGATGATTCAGGAGATATACACAAATCTGTCGCGCATGGAGGACAGGGTCGACGTGCTTGAGACCCTGCTCTTTGAGGCCGGAAGGAAGGGCAAGGAGGGGCCGGATGAGACGCTATAGCGGTCGATGTGGCGGTTCGGGCAGGCGCCGGGAGTACGCTTCCGAGGGGCGGGGTTGCGACCCTGCGGGGGCTGCGGGTTGCGGCATGTATCGTTCCCGCCACGGCAGATTCCTGGGCGTGTGCCAGGGGTTGGCCGATTATTTCGACCTGTCTGTGTTTTGGGTGCGGGTGCTCACGGCCTTGTTCATCCTGTTCACCGGCCTGTGGCCTGGCGTTGCCATGTATTTCATCGCCGCCTTTCTGATGAAGCTGGAACCCGTAGTCCAGCCGCAGTCCAGCTCGGAGCGTGAATTCTACAATTCCTATACCCGGTCCAAGCCCGACGCCCTGAGCCGCATCAAGGACAAGTTCGACCGCCTGGACCGCCGCTTGCGGCGGATGGAGGATGTGGTCACATCCAAGGATTGGAACTGGGAAAAGCGTATGCGCGAATAACGCGCAGCCCTTCCGCCCGGCGTCCTGCCGGGCGTTGTTTTTTTCATCATTCGATCGATTGCTTGTTCACGCAAAGGTCTGTGCAGCAACGAATACAGGAGGTTTGTGATGGCGGTCAAAGGAGTCCGCGTGGTGCTCTGGACAGGGACCATGCTGTTGGTGCTGGCGTTGGCCGTAACGGTGGAGGCCCGGCTGTTCGGCTTGGATCGTGGTTGCGGGCAGTTCGATCATGAACAGCATCAGACCGAATTGGCGGAGGATTGTTCGGACTGTCATCACACCGTGGCTGAGGGATTGGCCCCTGCTGCGTGCTCCAGCGCAGGATGTCACGACGAGTTGAGGGGCGGGGTTGGTGGTGAGGCCAGGCCTGCGATGATTCATGCGGTGGATTCCAGCTACAGCTGCCTCGGCTGTCACACGGCCAGGGAATCCGGGCCGCGCGACTGTGGTGATTGCCATCGCAACCCTAAGGGTCCAAAGCATCGTCGCCAATGAGGGTGATGTCGAATAAGAGCTGAGCGGGTCATCGGCGCAGGCTTGCGAGGCTGCCGGCGATGAAAGTCTGAAACGATCTTACGGAATGTATTGATAAAATTTGTCTGGCTGGTATCCTTTCATGTGACTGTGGATTCGATCCACCCAACGGTGGTTTTTTTCCCTTTACAGACGAGAGGATGAACGATGAAAAAATGCATTGCCTTGATGTCGGCCCTGGTCATGGTTTTTGCCCTGCTGGGCGTCTGCGCTTTTGCTTCCGGTCCTGATCTGTATGCCCGCTGCGCGGGTTGTCACGGGGCGGACGGCTCCAAACAGGCCATGGGCGTGAGCATTGTCCTGAAGGGCCAGAGCGCCGTGGAGCTGGAAAAGAAGATGCAGGGGTATCTGGACGGCAGCTACGGCGGAGCCAAGAAGATGATCATGACCAATACCCTCAAGAAACTGGATCCCGAGCAACTCAAGGAACTCGCCGCGCAGATCGCCGGTTTCTAGGAGGCCGTCATGCGCGTGACAGCGATGCTGGCGGCGGTGCTTGTGGTGACCGCTGTCTGTCTTGGTGTGTCTGCTTGGGCCGCTACGCCCATTGGACCAGGGGCCGAGGCCGTGGACTCTGGGGCCTCGGAGAAGTCCGGCTCTGCCCTGGTGAAAGGCGGCATGGACCAGGGCGACATGGACATGAACGGCTTGGACATGAAAGGTGTGCCCGTCGCCGTCCAGGCCCTGCCCGCCATGACCCAGGATCAGCCGGGAGCCATGCCCGTCATGGCCCATGATCACGAAGCGATTCGAAAGAAGGCCGAGTTGGAAGGACCTCCCGTGGGTGTGGCAGAGCACCTTGGGGCTTTTTTGCCAGACGACGCCTGGTTCATGGACTCCGACGGAAAGCGCGTCAACCTGCGCCAGCTGGTGGGCAACACGCCCACCATCCTGCTGCCCGTCTATTACAGCTGCCCCAATGTCTGCCATATCCTGCAAAGCTCGTTCGCGCGTGTCCTGCCCCAGGTCAATCTGGTGCCCGGCGAGGAAATTCAGGTCATCTCCCTGTCCTTTGACGAGCGCGACAGCGTTCGCAGCGCCGCCAATTCCAAACGCCAGTTCGCCATGGCCCTGGAAGGCAGATTTCCGCCCGAGCACTGGCATTTCCTGGCAGGTGACAAACAGAATATCGATCGCGCCATGGAGGCTGTTGGTTTTCGCTTCATGCGAGTGGACCAGGATTTCGCGCATCCCGTGGTGGTCATTGCCCTGGCCCCGGGAGGCAAGGTAGTGCGCTATCTCTACGGCACGGACTTTCTGCCCTTTGACGTGACCATGGCCGCCACCGAGGCCGCCGAGGGCAAGACTGGGCTGTCCGTCAAGCGCATGCTGTCCTACTGCTTCAGCTACGACCCCGAAGGCCGCCGTTACACCTTCGATCTGATGCGTGTGGCCGGGGTCTCCATCCTGGGCTTCATCGCCATCATGTTGGCGATCCTGTTCGCGGTGGGCAAAAAAAAGAAACGTCCCTAAGGAATGCACATGACCGAGACTGCCGCACAAGGCACCTTCTGGGACAGGCGCGGGTTGGCCTCGTGGTTGTTCACCACCGATCACAAACGCATCGGAATGCTCTATCTGTGGTGCATCATGGCCTTCTTCGCCGTGGGCGTGGTCATCGGGCTGTTGATGCGCCTGGAACTCATCGCCCCTGGTCAGACCATCATGGGCCAGCAGACGTACAACGCCGCCTTCACCCTGCACGGGGTGATCATGGTCTTCCTGGTGGTCATTCCCAGCATCCCGGCCGCCTTCGGGAACATCATCCTGCCCATGCAGCTGGGGGCCGATGACGTGGCCTTCCCCAAGCTGAACATGTTCTCCTGGTGGCTGTACGCCATCGGCGCGACCATCGCCCTGGCCTCCCTGTTCACGGGCGGCGGCCCTCCGGACACGGGCTGGACCTTCTACGTCCCGTTCTCGTCGGTGACCTCCACCAACGTCACCGTGGCCGTGTCGGCGGTGTTCATCCTGGGCTTCTCGTCCATCCTCACGGGCCTGAACTTCGTGGTCACCATCCACCGCCTGCGGGCCGAGGGCATGACCTGGGGCCGGGTGCCGCTGTTTGCCTGGTCGCTGTACGCCACGGCCTGGATCCAGGTGCTGGCCACCCCCATCCTGGGCATCACCCTGCTGCTGATCTTTGCCGAGCGCGTGCTGGGCATGGGCATCTTTGACCCCGCCAGGGGGGGTGACCCCATCCTCTACCAGCACCTGTTCTGGATCTACTCGCACCCGGCGGTGTACATCATGATCCTGCCCGCCATGGGCGTGATCTCCGAGATCATCCCCGTGTTCGCGCGCAAGGCCATCTTCGGCTACAAGACCATCGTCGTCTCCAGCCTGGCCATCGCCTTTGCCGGGTCCCTGGTCTGGGCGCACCACATGTTCGTCTCGGGCATGAGCGATACGGCGGTCATGGTCTTCTCGCTGTTGACCTTTGTGGTGGCCATCCCCTCCGCCGTGAAGGTCTTCAACTGGACCAGCACCCTGTACAAGGGCTCCATCCACCTGGAGCCGCCGCTGATCTATGCCCTAGGGTTCATCTTCCTGTTCACCATGGGCGGCATCACCGGACTGGTGCTGGGCAGTGCGGGCACGGACATCCACGTCCATGACACCTACTTCGTGGTCGGCCATTTCCACTACGTGATCTTCGGGGGCACGGGGTTCGGCATGTTCGCAGCCCTGCACTACTGGCTGCCCAAGGTCTATGGCCGGATGTATAACAAGAAGTGGGCCACCATCAGCGCCATTGTCCTGGTGGTCGGGATCAACGGACTGTATTTTCCGATGTACATGCTGGGGCTGGCCGGGATGCCGCGGCGCTATTTCGACTATCTGCCGCAGTACACCAGCCTGCATGTGGCCAGCACCATCGGTTCCTGGGTCACTGCCGTGGGTCTGGTGATGATGGCCGTGAATCTCTGGCGGGGCATGCGCTCTGGTCCGCGCATCGGGCGCAACCCCTGGGGCGCGGCCACCCTGGAGTGGCGCACGGCCTCGCCTCCACCCACCGCCAACTTCGACGAGGAACCGCTGGCGGATCGTGGGCCGTACGATTTCAAGGGGGTCCGACCCGATGCCTGAGCTGCATCGCGATGATGAAGGCGCCAAGCTGGGGATGTGGCTGTTCCTGTTTACGGAGATCCTGCTCTTCGGCGGGCTGTTCGTGCTCTATGCGGTCTACCTGCAGCGCTATCAGCCCGCCTTCCATGCGGCCAGCGGTGAGCTGGACGTGCGCCTGGGCGCGCTGAACACCGTGGTCCTGATCACCTCCAGCGTGTTTGTGGCCTGGGGCATCGCGGCCCTGAAGCGCGGCAATGTGCGCTTCGCCACCCGGTTGACCCTGTTGACTATCGCCTTTGCCGGTGTGTTTCTGGTGGTCAAATATTTCGAATGGCGGGCCAAGTTCCACCACGGCCTGTATCCTGGCGGGGCTGAACTGGACACCCGCGAACAGGGGCAGATGGTCTATTTCGCCCTGTATTACCTGATGACGGGACTGCATGGCGTGCACATTGTGGTCGGCATGGGGGTCCTGGCCTGGGTGCTGTGGCTGATGCGGGCCGGGCGCGTGACCCCGGAGCGGTTCGTGGCCCTGGAGAATGCCGGGCTGTACTGGCACCTTGTGGATCTGATCTGGATCTATTTGTTCCCGCTGTTTTATCTGATTACGTGAGGGCAGGGGCAAGCCCCGAGGGTTGGAGATGACACAGGACATGCACACTGCGGATCATGAAACGCACCACGGTCCGGGCTACGGCCTGCTGGCTGGAATCTGGGTGCTGTTGCTGGTCCTGACCGGAGTCACGGTCTGGGCCGCGGGCATCGACCTGGGCTATCTGAACGTGGTGCTCGCCCTGGGCATCGCCACGGTCAAGGCCTCGCTGGTGATCCTGATCTTCATGCACCTGAAATACGAGAACTGGATGCTCAAGGGCTTCGTGCTCATGGCCTTTGTGATCCTGGCCATCTTCATCGGCCTGACGTTCTTCGACGTGGCGTACAGGGGGGCGGCATGATCCCGCAGGTCTTCGACGCCGCCAGACAGGTGGATCAGGCCTTTCTGATCATCCTGGGCATCTCCGTGGGTCTCCTGATCCTGGTGACCGCGTTGATGGCCGTGTTCGTGGTGCGCTACCACCACACACGCCATCCCGTGGCCGTGGAAATCCCCGGCAACGTCTGGCTGGAGCTGATCTGGACCATCATCCCCGCCATCCTGGTCACGGGCATGTTCTGGTTCGGCTGGAGCAGCTACAAGGCCATGCGCGCCGCCCCCGAGAATGCGTTGGCCATCGGCGTGGAAAGCCGTATGTGGTCCTGGTCCTTCATCTACCCGGACGGCAAACGCTCCACTCGGCTGGTGGTGCCCGTGGACACGCCGGTCAAGCTGAACATGACCTCCCTGGACGTGATCCACAGTTTTTACGTCCCCGCCATGCGCATCAAGATGGATACCATCCCGGGCATGAAGACCTACGTCTGGTTCAAGTCCGACACCCAGGCCGATTTTGACATCCTTTGCGCCGAGTATTGCGGTCTGAAACACGCCAATATGCTGGCCACCCTGTCGGTGGTGGGGGCGGACGAGTACCAGGCCTGGCTGGCGGGCGACGCGGGACAGGGCGCGGCCAAGGGCGTCGCCCTGCTGGAGAGTTATGGCTGCACGGGCTGCCATTCCCTGGATGGCGCGGACGGTGTGGGGCCGAGTTTCAAGGGTCTCTCGGGTCGTCGCTTCACGGCGGAGCTGCCCGACGGCTCCGAGACCCAAATGGTCGCGGACGAACAGTACCTCAAGCGGGCCATCCTGAATCCCGACGCGGAATACGTGAAGGGCTATTCCCCGGCCATGCCCGCTTATGAAGGAGCCATTCCTGAGGAGGACCTTACGGCCATGATCAATTTCCTGTTGGCCGGGGATGCCACGCCCAAGCCTGCCGGGCGCGAACTGGCGGAAAACGAGGGCTGCCTGTCCTGCCATTCCACGGACGGTTCCGTCATTGCCGGGCCGTCGTTCAAGGGCCTGGCCGGATCCCTGCGCCGAGTCAGCGAAGGGGACGCGGTGCGCTCCCTGAAGGCGGATCGCGAGTACCTGCAGGAATCCATCGTCGCGCCCGAGAAGATGATCAGCGAAGGGTTTGAGCCCATGATGCCCGCCTACGACAGCCTTGAGCCCGCGCAACTGGACGCGCTCATCGACTTCATCGAGGACCTGGGCCAGGGGGACCAATGACTTTTTCCGTGCTCATGGCTTTGGCGCGCCCCCGGGTCAGCCTGATGGTGGGCGCGGCCACGCTGTTCGGCGCACTGCTGGCCGACGGCCCCCTGGTCCTAGGCCTGTGGGCCGGGCTGGGCTCCGCGTTGCTGTGCGCAGGCTGCTCGGGCCTCAACCAGGTCCAGGAGCGTGAGCGCGATGCCCTGATGGAGCGCACCCGACTGCGGCCATTGCCTGCTGGGGAATTGAGCGTTGCCCGAGCTCTGGCCTGTTCGCTGGCTGCCATGGGGGTGGGACTTGGCATCTACGCCGCTCTGGGCGGGGTTCCCTTGGTCTTCCTGGGCCTGGCCGTGATCCTGGGCTACAACGGCCTGTATACGCCGCTCAAGCCGGTTTCGAGCCTGTCGCTGCTCTTGGGCGGTCTGTCCGGCGCTGTCCCACCTCTGGTGGGCTGGCTGGCCATGGGCGGGGGGCTTGGCGATGCGCGCATTCTGTCCGTTTGCGCTGTCTTGTATCTGTGGCAGGTGCCGCACTTCTGGTTGATCGCCGAAGGGCATCGCGAGGATTATCGGCGTGCCAGGTTTGCGGTGCCCTCGCTGGTCTTGCCGGAACCGCTGCGCAAGCCGTTGATGGGAGTCTGGATGCTGGCCTATTTCACGGCTATCCTAGGCATGGCCCTGGCCTCGCCAGGGGCCGCGGCCTGGACCTTCGGCGCGGCGGCCATAGGCCTTGCGGCCGTGCTTGGTTTTTCTTTGCTGGGCCTCGCGCGGGCGGCGCGGGCCTCGCTCAACACCGTCATGGTGGTGTCCATGCTCTGCCTCCTCGCGGCCTGAGCCCCGAGGGAGGATTGACCGGCAACTCCGTTACGAACCAGGAGAAACAACATGCTTTGGATCCATCCCGTGTTGCAACTGTTGTGCACCCTGCTGGGTCTGTACGTCCTAGGACTGGGCGTCCAGCGCTTGCGTGCCTCGCATTTGAAGCACAAGGTGCTGTTCAACTGGAAGCGCCATGTGCTGTGGGGCAAGGTCGTGCTCGTGGTCTGGTTCGTGGCCTTTGTCTGGGGGGCGGGAATGGTGCGTTTCCTCTGGGGCAGCAGCGACCTCACCGGGACACATTTCGTTGTGGGGCTGGTCATGTTGCCGCTCTTGGTCACGGGCTACGCCACCGGGCATGTGCTGGATGCGGTCAAGAAGCGCCGCACGGTGTTGCCCCTGGTGCATGCCCTGAACAATGTCTTGCTCCTGGGGCTGGCTCTCACCCAGATCTGGACCGGGATCGGAGTGATCAAGCTTTTCCTGATTCCCTAGCCCGTGGCCGCGTTCGGGGTGAATTAAGGAGTTCGCCACAACCACGCAAAGCGGGCCGCTCCATCTGGAGCGGCCCGCTTTGCGTGAATCGTCAGCGTCTGGCCTGGGTTGGGCAGGACCCGGAACACGGGGCTGAGGGGGGGGAATGACCGGTGCTCGCAAGACCCCGCCCAATCCGGGCAAGGCGCTGGCATAGCAAATATTTCAAAGAACCCCGCCTGTCAATTAGAACTGCATGGTTTGTCCGTCCACCATGCGCACGGTGTGCTCCGCGCACCGTGCGTGGGCCTCGTCATGGTCACCCATGACGACGGTCAGCCCGCCTGCGGACAGGTCGGCCAGCAGGTCCTAAAAGTATCCGGCTCCGGCCAGGAGGTCGGCCTGAGTGATGATCAGGTTTTCGCCCTTGAGCGTGCGCATCAGCGGCGCAGGATTGCAGCCGCCCTGGACAACGTTGATGCGCGAGGAGTGGAAAGGTTGTCCGCAGTTGTTGCAGATCATGGAGTCGCCGTCCTGGTCGTAGCCCTTGCCTTCGCGGTAGCAGGCGTCGAAGGCGGCATGCAGCACGTTGTCCTCGCTCTTGATCACGAAGAAGCGGATCTCGTGACCAGGGGCGTCCATGCGAAAAAAATGGGCCGAGCCGTCGCGATTTGGGCCAGGGGAATGGTCACCGCACCGTTTTCTGTCTGGACCTGTTGGTATTTTCCGAAAAGGCCCAGGAAGGCCTGCGCTCTGGTGGCGGAGGTCACGGCGATGACTGCGGTCAGCAGCAAGGCGGACAGGATAAAAAGGGGTTTCATGGGTTGCTTTCCTCCTCTGTGTTCCGTTTCCCGGTTGCGCTGAAACGGTTGTGCAATCCATACTAAAATTGTCGGGTATGCAAGGGGCATGCAGAAACGACTTCTTTCATGAATTGTAGCGAGGTGTGATGAAATTGGCAGTGAAAAGCGGAGCTCAAGATGTGCAATAAGTGTATTGAATGGCACGTCGGGTGTGCAATCATCGGTTCAATGAGGGGGATTTAGTACCGGGGGTTTAAGACAGGGCAGTAATTGCAAGTGAATATCCGGGGCATCCGCAGATGCCCCGGATATGACCTAGCGGCCAAATGAACATTTGGGGAACGTGCAGGTCTTGCACTCGTGGCACAACCCGCCTTCTCCGAATTCGGCAAGATTCGAACGCGTGATGGGGATATCGGCGAGCAGCCTTGGCAACAGCAGGTCAAGGCTTGTGGTCTTATGGAACAGGGCGCAGGCCGGAACCCCCAGAATCTGAACCGATCCCAGGTGCCCCAACAGGGTCATGGCTCCGGGGAGGACGGGCATGCCGTAAAGCATTTCCGTGATCCCCGCGTCCTGTAGCCCCTTGCGGGTGACATCATCCGGGTCAACGGAGAGGCCTGCCGTGGTGATGATGAGGTCGCATTGTTCTGCCACAAGCTTCTGTACCGCGTTGCAGATGGCCCTGGCATCGTCCGGTGCCTTGATGGTGCTGACCACCTGGCTTCCCAGATGCGCCACCTTGGCGGACACAACAGGCGCGAATTTGTCTTCCACAAGTCCGGTGAACACTTCGGTCCCGGTTACCAGCACACCGACCCGGGCCTTGCGGAGCGGATGAACTGCGAAGAGTGGTTCCTCGTCCAAAATCTGAAGCGCAGCCTGGAAGTCTCTGTTTGGCAGGTACAGCGGGATGGCGCGCGTGCCTGCGATCTGGGCGCTTTTCTGTACGATGGAGTGAGATTGGCGACAGGCGCACATGACACCGGGAACATGGTTGAATTGTTTGAGTCTGGCCGAATCGACGACCAGTAAACCGTCGTGAGCGGCCACTAGCTTTGATTTGCCTTCACGCGGGTCGCCAAGCACCCTGGTTCCTGGGCCGGACATGAGTTTGGCAAAGGCGGTTGCCACCTTGTTTTCGTGAACCCATTCGGTGCCGGGGTTCTGATCGTCAAGGTAGATGCGGCTGCGGCCCATGCGTTGCAGCCGGCAGACGTCGCCGCCGGTGATGACCTGCCCGTGCAGGAATTCGGGGCCCTTGCTGACCCCTGGTTCGATTCGGGTCATGTCGTGCAGGGGGCTTCCACCGATGGCCTTCTGCACGAGTGTGGCCACAAGATCGGGCTCGGCCAGGAACTCTGCGTTGGGGCTGTCCACATAGGGCGATTCGCCTTGGCAGGAACGACAGATGGCCCCGAATTGGGCCGGGTAGGGCTCTTTGCAGATCGGGCAGGGGACAACCCGGCCTTTGCTGCGCTTGATGAGTTGCTCGGGCCTGATCTGCACATCGCGCATGGAGCAGAGACTGGCTCCGGCCTCGATAATCTGGCGGCGCAGGAGTTTGGAATCCTGCTCCGGTTTTGGTTTGAGCTTCAGGAGCCAGGTTTTGATTTCGGAGTCAGGCTCTACCTTGTCCAGATCGAGCCACAGGCGCACGCCCTTGCCCGTGAATTTGTCGTACAGGCATACGGCGTACAGGCCAAGATTCAGGATTTTGAGCCAGCCGTTGCCGATGGAGCAGGGGGATAGCATCTGAACCGCATCGGGCAGGCACCATGATGTTTCGCTGATGGCATCGAACAAGGTGTCGTCGGGTAGGGCTTTGATGGCGGCGTCCACCATGAATCCGCCCAGGACGAGACCCGGCGCGGCATAGCCATGGAACCGGGTGGCAGCCTCTATGAATTGATCGATTGAATAGGGGCCGATGGTATCGGATGGAGCCAGGAGTTGTGAGTAGTCCGTGTTCATGGTGTCCCTGAGGAATAAGGATTTGCAAAGGGCCGACCGACGGAAACGTCGACCGGCCCTTTGTATGAGTTAGGGAGTCTTGGTGTAGATGATGGACTGGGTGCTCATTTTCTTGATCACCTGTTTGCCGTCGGCCTCGGCCTGCATCAGCAGGATTTCCTTTTCACCGAAGCTCAAGGCGTCGGTCATGCAGACGTCCACACAGACCGGGTCCAGGCCGTGGATTACGCGATCGTAGCACATGTTGCACTTGTGCGCGTAGTTGGTCTGCTTGTTGAATTGGATGACCTTGTAAGGGCACTTGTCGATGCATTCGCCACAGCCGTTGCACTTTTCCTGGTCGATGAGGACGATGCCGGTCTGCTCATCCTTGGTGATGGCGCCGACTTCACAAACCTTGGCGCAAGGGGTCTTTTTGCAGTGCTGGCACATGACCACCCAGTAATCTTCCTGCAACGAGGGGAAAGTACCTTCAAGTTTGCTTTCCACCCTGAGGTAGCTTGGAATGGCACCGGGTTGATCGTTTTCGTGATCGATGATGCCGTGGTGATTGCGGCAGGCCACGATGCAGGTTTTGCACCCGATGCAGCGATCGAGATCCACCATTATGCTGAGCTGTCTCATTTCAAACTCCTTTTACTTGTAGATCTTGATCCGGGTGGAAACGTGAGCTTCGCCACCGCGCATGTCCTGTTCATCCAGAGTGGAGCCCGCATCGGCGATCAGCTCGTTATCGTTGATCCAGTTGCCGCGCGAGGCCACCTTGCCCATGGTTTGGCCAAAGCCGTGGATGATGCCGGCGCAACCGGGGATGATCTTTTCCGTGAGTCTGACGGGGATCTGGACCTTGCCGGAGCCCGATTCCATGGTCACCGTGTCGCCGTCTTCCACGCCCAGTTTCTTGGCATCGATGGGGTTCAGCAGACAGGGGTTGGCGTCCAGGCCCGAAGCCGGGTCGCGGAGCTGGGCATTGTTCTGGGACCAGGCACCGGTGTTGTTGAGAAAGATGGTCCTGAAGTTGACCAGAATGAATGGGAACTCATCTTCGCCTCGGCGATATTCCAGAGGCAGTTCAGGGTTGGGCCACTCTTGCCCGATGTCCTTATACATCTGCCATTCCAGCTCGATCTTGCCGGAGGGGGTGTTGAACTTGCCCTGGTCCTCGTACTTGCGGAAGCCCGCAGTGCCGGGCGACCATAGACCACCGTTCTCCTGCAGCTTCTTTACCGACATGCCCACGCCGGCAAGTTCGATGTCGTAGTACTCGACATCGTCCTTAAAGGCGAAGTACTCCGGGAACATGCGTTTTCCAAGTTCGATGAAGACCCTGTTGGCATGGCGTGCCTCGCCAATGGGTTTGACCACGGGCTGGCACAGGGCAGTGCCGTGGCCGAAGTTGTACCACCAGGGCATATACAGCAATTCCCAACGCTCGAAGTTGGTCTGGTCGGGTAATACGAGGTCGGCCCATTTCATGGTTTCGGATGGCATGATTTCCGTGACCACGAGCAGCTCAAGCTTGTAGTCGCCGTTCTCGTCTTTCATGGTCACGGCCTTGCGCCATTCGCCCGAACCCATTTCTGACAGGGCAGGGTTGCACTCCGAGGCGAAGAAAACCTTGAGTCCGTCATCCTTGATGGCCTGGGCTGCGTACCAGGTGGGCTCCAGGAAGAAGTTGTAATTGTCGAATTTCTCACGGTTCTTGCCCGTGCGGTGGTACCCCAGTTCCCCAAGGTTGGGGCCTGCGGGGACGGGTTCGACCGGAGCCATGGGAGCGATCTCGGGCAGGGGCTGGCCACCGGGGTTGTCCAGATTGCCGGTGATCACCAAGAAGATGGACCAAGCGTGGCCCCAATCCATGCCGTTGCCGTACATGATGGACTTGAAGGCATCGATGCAGGCGCTGGGTGCTTCTGCAACCATTTTGGCTAGTTTCTCGATATCCGCAGCCGGAACGCCACAGATCTTGCTCATGGCCTGGGGGGTCTTGTCGGAGATGTATGCCTTCAGGCTCTCCATGTCCCCTTCACGAACCCATTTGTCGCAGAAATCCTTGTCGTGCAGGTCGTTGGTCAGCAGATAGTTGCAGACGCCCAGGAACAGGGACGCATCTCCGCCGGGTTTGATGGGAATCCACCAGTCGGCCTTGGAGGCTTCGGTGCGGTAGATGGGATCAATGACGATGAGCTTGGCTCCACGTGCCTTGGCATCGAGGATGTGCTTGGGCACGCAGGCATCGTCCAGGCAGCCGAAGGGATGACGGCCGGACAGGATCATCAGGCCACCCTTGGGTACGGTATTGTACATGGGGGCGATATGGTGGTTGGGGAAGCAACCGAAGGTGTGCATGTGAGCCATGATCTTGGCCGAGTCACAGTGCGGCAGACCTGTGGAAATGAAGCCTCCGCAGGCGTTCACGAACCGCCATTTGGGGTCGGTGACCGAATGGGGGAACATGGAATAGGTGAACTTGTGGGCTTCGCCACGCTCGCGGAGTTCGGTCAGTTTGGTTTCCATGATGCCCATGGCTTCGTCCCAGGTGATGCGTTCGAACTTGCCGCTTCCACGTTCACCGACACGCTTCATGGGGTATTTGAGTCGCTCCGAAGAATAGAGCGAAGTGATGCCGGCCATGCCTTTGACGCAGGCCTTGCCGCGACCTCGGGGATTGCCTTTCACTTCCTTGACGACGCCATCTTCCACGCGGGCCAGAATGGCGCATTCAGCTTTGCACTGATAGCAAATAGTTGGAATCCACCCATCTTCATACATAATCGTACTCCTAGGTTTCACTGTACCCAAAGCATTGACTTATTTGCCTTGTCGCTCGTCTTCACCAAAGTGGTTTTTTTTTCGGTACGTATTCCCAATGACCCAAATGATCGCCCAGGCGGCAATGAAGACGCCCCAGATGACGGGATTAAATGGGCTGTAATCGTAGTCCATTCATCCTCCTTAGGTGTGTTTGTCCGTTGCGGTCTGCATCCGGCGTTTGCGATATAATTCCTTGAGTTTGAGCGGGTCGGCCACAAGCTGAAAAATCACGGCCACGAACAAGGTTCCGCCGATGGCATTGCCCATGACAGTGAACAGTTGGTTGTGTGCCCACCCGTATTTTCCGAACCCCCAGTGCATCAGCGTGGGGGTTATTCCGTTCATGCTCGAAACGGTCTCGATCCACATGTCCTGCTGGAACAGTGGCACCGCCAGAAAGCCAATGTTGGCGATGCAGTGCTCGTTCATGCCGGCAACAAAGGCCAGGGGGCCGTATGCCGTCAGCATGATCTTGCTCATGTCGTCGTTGGTTTTCATGAAAAGAATGGCTGCGGACTGGAGCGTCCATGTGCAGATGATGCCCATGACAAAGATTTCCATGGCGGTTTCACCTGTCTTCGCCAGGCCGATATCGTGTGCGCGCATAAGCCAGGGCAAGGCGTGATAGCCGCCCCCCTTGCTCATGATCCACATGAAGCTCATGGAACCGGCGAAATTGCCGATATAACCGGCAAAAACGCCCAGGGCGAATTGTCCCCAGGATATCCGGCTTTGAAACACTCCTACTAGGCCGTAGGCCATGTCCGCTGTCACCAGCGTCATGCCGCTGAACATGATGATGACCAGCGAGAACATGAAAACCAGGCCCATGAGCAGATTGGCCAGCCCTGGTGCCATATTTTGCGGGACCCCGGCTGATACGGCCAAAGCCAGCATGGCCCCGAAGCAGACAAATGCACCTCCTGCGAATGCTGAAAGCAGGAAAGCCAGAGGCCTGTCTCTGAGCATTTCCCATTTTTTTGAACAGAGGTCCGCAACCCCCAGAATATGTTCCTCTGAATTCAACGGCATCAAGTTCTCCTGTGAAAACGTCCTTTGCCCTGATGATCTGTGGGCGTGGATGCTCAACTGTTCCCGTCAACGGGAAATGTGGTTTCTCTGGGAGTCCATTGCTCGGCGCGGTGCACTGCGCGCAGACATTTTTTGACGCCTGCAACATAAAGAGCCGCGAGGTGCCGAAAAAGTTACCTGCCTGGAGAAAGAAAGTTGAAAATAATCGGGTGAACCTTCGCGGAAGTGGGGGCCGGATGCTCGTTCTGAAAGGAGAGGGGGGATGTCTTGTGCGATGGGCGCAGCAGGCGGGCATCAAAGGAATTTGTTGCACACGAATTGGTCCAGATCGCAAGAGGCGGACAGCACTCCACTGGCAATGGCGAGTTTCATGAACTTGGCCATTCGGTCTTTGTCCGGGCGAAGATTATCGAAGGTCACTACTTTGCCTTCGAGCACCCGGGCGGCGAGTTCGCTTTGGATGCCGGTGTAAATGGTCTGGGTTTCCGCACAGTATGTGATGTCGGTATGAATCTTGTCGCGTGCCCGAAGCAGAGCGCAGACATATTCGTTCACCAGACAGGGGTGTGCCTGGCAAAAGTCTTCGCGCACGGCCACGACACAGCAGGGATGACCGGGAGCCAGATCCTTGGAGCGGATGAAGACTTTCGCATCGCCTTCACATACGCATTTCGTGCTCCATGGTTCTGCGCAGAAGAATGCGTCGATGGTCTGGCTTTTCAGGGACCGGATGGCGTAGGACGGATTGGTGTCCGCGGTGTTGATGTTTTCCCAGAGATTCGGAGCTTCATGGGCCAGTTTGCCCAGCAGGACGCGATGTGTGGAATAAGGGCCGGGTACCCCCACGAGTTTGCCCTGGAGCTTGTGGGTGGATGCCGCCAGGGCGCTGCCATCATGATGTCCGTCCAGGACGTATTTGAGGCGCGTGCCGGAGTTGCACAGATGCATGGCAAGGGGGGCCATGATAAAGGCCGCATCGATGCGCCCCTGCTTCAATGCTTCGGCGAGGACGCTCCACGACAGGAAGCGTTTCATGTGGATTCTCGAATGCCGCCCTTTGCTCAACCTGTGGGCTACCATGCCTAGCAGATGGTCGGAAATGGGCAGATACCCCACCCGGATTGCTGTTTCCCCCATTTGGTCCTTAAGCATGCTGGCCAGTAGGGGTTGAGCGCTGTGCAATCGCTTGCGGACGGTGCCCTTATTGACGGCAAGGATATCGGCGATTTCATCGATGGAATGGCCGGATTCATAGTAGAGGTGGCAGACGTCCCGCAGGGGGGCAGATAATTGTAGAAATGCATGATTGACTGCTGCCAGGAAACAGCGCTGCTCATACCTGGATGCTGGATCCAGGTATTTCGGGGCCAGCGGTTGGTAGTGCTCCAACCCATCCAAGGGAACTTCTTTGTTTCGCTTGCGCAAATGCCGGAAGCATTGAGAGTCGACAATGGATTTGAGCCAGCCCGGAAAGCTGTTGACGTTTCGAATCTGGTCAAGCCTGGTGAATGCGATGATGAGGGAATCCTGCACGACATCCTGAGCATCTTCCCGAGACAGGAGGATGCGGCTTGCACGCACGAGCATTCCAGGCATCAGTTCTGAAATCAGTTTGTTAAATGCGTCTGTGCCGAGGTTATTTGTTCGCAGCTGAACCGGGCCGTTTCGTCTGTCAAAATCTCTGGCTTGAGCCATGATGTGGTCACCTTGAGCGCTATAGATAAATCTAACTAGGTGGCATGCGGTTGTGGATCAGTCTGTGAGTTTGGTGAGAATCCTTTGCTGTTGTAGGCAACTCAAGGTGGTTGCCCGGTATAAGTAAAGTGATGAGGTGCGAAGGCGCGCCTGCTGTCGAAGATGACTTTTGTTTAACATATCACGTGGGTATTTCATGCACAATTACAATTGTTTAGTCTTTTGATAAATGCGCGGTGCTGTTTGAAGGTGCAAAGATGTACGGTGGGAAGAGCCACTTTAGTGGCTGGTCTAATGGGTGTGATTATATCGTTCTATGGTGCATTGATGGTTGCGTATGCAGAAACAGTATGGTCAATGGTGTTTGTTGTTTTGTCAGCAGGTGCTTTCGGCAAGAGCGAGGGGGTTATTACTGGTTCTGCCTTGCCAGCTGAAAGCAAGGAGGTCAGGCTTCACCTCGTAAAGGGCTTGTGATAAAACTGCTTGCACAACAATGAATCCAGCCGCCCCTTTAACGGGGCAGGAGGCTGCCATGGAACTGACCATCGTCAAGATTGAGAATCCCGACGCCCTGAACCTCATCCTCGGGCAGTCGCATTTCATAAAGACCGTCGAGGATTTGCATGAAGCCATTGTGGGCACCGTGCCCTTTGCCAAGTTCGGTCTGGCGTTTTGCGAGGCCTCGGACAAATGCCTGATTCGCCTGTCCGGCACGGATGAGGGCTGCATCGAATTGGCCAGGAAGAATGCCCTGTCCTTGTCCTGCGGGCACAGCTTCATCATTTTTATGAAGGACATGTTTCCTTTGAATATCGTCAACGCCGTGCAGAATGTGCCCGAGGTGGTTCGGCTGTTCTGCGCCACGGCCAACCCGCTGGAGGTCATTGTGGCCGAGACCGGACAGGGCCGCGGTGTGATGGGTGTCATTGACGGTTTTGCCTCCAAGGGTGTGGAGACACCGCAGGACGAGGAACAGCGCAAGGGTTTTTTGCGTGCCATTGGCTACAAGCTGTAGGGATTTGATTTGACGTGATTCATCCAGCCGCCGCCCCGCAAGGAGTGGCGGCTTTTTGCTGTCTTCCGGGCCCTGCTCCAGATACGAATTTACGGAATTTTCAGGGAGTTGGCTGATGGCGGAATGCACGTTACGCGCTTGACAATCTTGAATCCATGTTCGTATAGGTTTAAACCTTCGAAAGTATTCTGTGCAGAGGACACGATGCTGGTATTTCCGTCGGGAAGCCCCGGTACACTAGGAAAAAGGGAGAAACGAATGTCGTTGCAGGACCAGAGAACGTACGCCTTGGTGGGACATGGCGGCGTCGGCAAGACCTCCGTGGCCGAGATGTTGCTCTTTCAGACGGGCGTCATCAATCGCCTGGGCAAGATTGAGGACGGGACCACCGCCCTCGACACCGAGCCCGAGGAGATCAAGCGCGGCGGATCCATCCATCCCGCCTTCGCCAGCTATGACTGGAAGAAGAACACCCATTTTCTCGTCGATACCCCGGGTGATAACAACTTTGTCGGCGACCTGAGCTATTGCTTGCAGGGAGCCGATGGGGTCGTGTTCACCGTGGATGCCGTGGATGGCGCCAAGCCCCTGACCAGACGCCTGTGGGAACAGGTCAAGAAGGCCGGGCATCCGACCATGGTCTTCATCAACAAAATGGACCGCGACCGGGCCGATTTTCAGATGGCCTTCGAGAGTCTGTCTTCCGTGCTGGGGATTCGTCCGGTTCTGTTGTACATGCCCATCGGCGAAAAAGAAGAGTTCAGGGGAGTGGTCGATGTGCTGGGCAACAAGGCCCTGCTGTTCGACGCCGAAGGCAAGGTGACCGAAAGCGGAGTCCCCGGCGACATGGCCGATGAGGTCGAGGCCCTGCGTGAGACCATGATCGAGAACATCGCCGAAAGCGATGAGCAGCTCATGGAGAGATATCTGGAAGAGGGCGAGCTTTCCGCCGAGGACATCGCCCAGGGCATGCGCAAGGGCGTGCTGTCCCGCGAGTTGGTCCCGGTGGCCTGTGGTGCCGCCTTGAAGAATGCAGGCGCGCAGTTGATCCTGGACATCGTGCAGGACCTGTTCCCCGCGCCCACGGAGCGTGCCCCCTGGCAAGGCCAGGAAGGCGAGCTGGCCCCCGCCGAGTCCGGCCCCCTGGCGGCTTTTGTGTTCAAGACCATTGCCGACCCGTTTGCCGGGCAGTTGACGGTGCTGCGCGTTCTTTCCGGCACCCTGAAGCCCGACAGCACACTGCTGAACACCGTGAAGGATGAGAAGGAGCGTGTGGGACAGCTCTTGCGGATCGTGGGCAAGGAGCAGAAACCCATGAAGGAGGCGGCCGGCCCCGGCGCCATCGTGGGCCTGGCCAAGTTGAAGTTCACCCATACGGGCGACACCCTGTGCGACGAGAAGGGCAGCTTTGTCTATCCCAAACCCAAGCTCGCCCCCTCGCTCATCTCCTTTGCCCTGGCTGCCGAGGAGAAGGGCGAGGAGGACAAGGTCTTTACCGCCGTGCACAAGATCCTGGAAGAGGATGTCTGTCTGAACCTGCATCGCGATGCCGAGACTGGCGACATCCTGCTTTCCGGATCGGGCCAGTTGCACGTCGAGATTTCGGTGGAGAAGGCCAAGCGTCGCTACAAGACAGGCATCCTGTTGAAGACCCCCAAAATTCCCTACCGCGAGACCTTCAAGGGCAAGGCCGATGTCCAAGGCCGCCACAAGAAGCAGTCGGGTGGTCGGGGGCAGTTCGGTGACTGTTTCATCCGCCTGGAGCCTCTGCCCCGCGGAGCGGGCTACGAATTTGCCGATGAGATCGTGGGCGGCTCCATCCCTCGCCAGTACATTCCCGCCGTGGACAAGGGTGTCCAGGAGTCCGCTGCGCGCGGCGTGATCGCCGGCTATCCCGTGGTGGACTACAAGGTCTCCTGCTACGATGGCTCATATCATTCCGTGGATTCTTCGGAAATGGCCTTCAAGGTCGCGGGTTCCGTTGCCTTCAAGAAGGCCGCCGAACTCGCCAAACCCGTGCTGCTGGAACCCGTGGTGCAGGTCAGCGTGTTCGTGCCCGATGAGTTCATGGGCGATGTCATCGGCGACCTTTCCAGCCGCCGCGGCAAGGTCCTGGGATCGGACTCCCAATCCGGCATCACCGAGGTCAAGGTCCATGTGCCCATGGCCGAGGTGCTGCAATACGCCCCGGACCTGCGGTCCATGACTGGCGGCCAGGGGACCTTCACCATGGAATTCGATCACTATGAGGAGGCCCCGCCGTTTGTGACCGAGCAGGTCATTGCGGACAGTAAGAAGGATGCGCATTAGCCCCAGCCGGCCTCGTTTTCTCATGATATGAAAGTGGGCCGCTCCCGTTGTGGGGCGGCCCCTTTTTGCTAATCCTTGACCCGGGAGCGGACAAGCCCTATCGCTCAGTTTGGAGGGTAGTCTCATGCCTCGGTATGTGGGGGTGGCGATTCGCTCGGCGGGCGGGCAGGCACTGATGCTGACATTGTGGCTGGCACTGGTGGCGTTGACCAGTGTCTGCATGGGTTGCACAGACTCCGGCCCCGGCGTTGAGAGCTTGAGCGCCCGCCAGGCATGGGCGCTTGTCGAAGCACGTGACGAGGTGATGTTCCTGGACGTGCGAACCCCGGAAGAGGTCACCACTGGTGTCATCCCCGGGGCAGTGGCCCTTAATTTCTACGGTTCGGGTTTCAAGTCGCGCCTTGCCGAGTTGGACCGTGGAAGGACCTATGTGGTGTATTGCCACTCGGGCGGGCGCAGCGCCGCGACGATAACCCTGATGCGCGCCATGGGTTTCACCAGGGTCAGGCACCTGGGCGGCGGCATCGTGGAATGGCTGCGCGAGGGGTTGCCCCTGGCCCGGTTGGGCAATGGCTAGACGCCCAGGGCGCGTATTGGAGGCTTGCCTCGCTGCGTGGGTTGTAGGCTCATGGCTTTTCCCGTACATTGGCAATCGGCCCAAAGCACTGAACCAACTCTCCCGGCGCGAAAGGTCGCCATTTTATTACATATGATTCGAAACATTCTCTTTTTTTTATTCTTCGCTCCGGTCACGGCCCTGGCCTCTTTGACGTGCATCCTTTGTAAACCGCTGGCTATCTGGGCCTCCCAGGCATGGGCGCGCTGCACGATCTGGTTGATCAGGATGCCGCTGGAAGTGGATTTTTCCGCACTGGACCCTGAGCAGACCTATGTGTTCATGGTCAACCACCAGAGCCAGCTGGATATCCCGTTGATGACCGCCATCCTGGCCCCGCGCAAGGTGAATTTCGTGGCCAAGGATTCGCTGTTCAAGATCCCCCTGTTCGGCCAGGCGATCACGGCTGTGGGGCACATCAGCATCGACCGCTCCAACCCCCGCAGCGCTATGAAAAGCATCGAGGTCGCCGTGCAGCGGGCCCAGAGCGGGCGATCCATCCTGATCTTTCCCGAGGGCACCCGGGCCGAGGAATTTGACAAGCTCCAGGATTTTAAGATCGGCGGCATGATACTCGCACTGAAAACCGGTTTGCCCGTGGCGCCCATCGTGCTGTCCGGCACGGGGACCGTCCTTCCCAAGCACAGGTTGCTGCTGCGCCCTGCGGTCCTGAAGGTCAGGGCCCTGCCGCCCATCGATACCGGCAAATACACCATGAAGGATCGTGAGGCCTTCAAGGACGATCTGTATCAGATGATGAACGACGCCTACCTGGAGCAGCATAGTGACTGATCACGAGTTGAAGATTACGCCGCTCGGTGGCCTTGGCGAGATTGGTATGAATTGCATGGTCCTGGAGACCAAGAGTTCCATGATCGTCATCGACTGCGGGTTGATGTTCCCCGAGCACTCGCTGTTCGGCATTGATGTGGTCATCCCGCGTTTCGACTACATCCTGAAGAACAAGGACAAGTTGAAGGGCATTGTGGTCACCCACGGACACGAGGACCATATTGGGGCCTTGCCCTGGTTCGTGCCGCATATCGATGTGCCGGTGTACGGTTCGGAATTCACCCTGGGGCTGGTCGCCAATCGCCTCAGGGAGCATGACCTGGAGCGCTATGTGGACCTGCGCGTGGTCAACGGCCGGGACCGGGTGGAGCTGGGTGACATCGCAGTGAATTTCTTCGAGGTCTGCCATTCCATCGTGGGTGGCTTCGGGCTGGGGATTGAGACCCCGGCGGGCAAGGTGGTGCACACCGGAGACTTCAAGATCGACCGCTATCCAATGCATGGGGTGGAGACGGACCTGAAGGCCTTCAAGGATTTTTCCAAGAGCGGCGTCCTGCTGATGATGTCCGACTCCACCAACGTGGAGCGTGACGGGTACTCCCTGACCGAGCGCGAGATCATGGCCTCCCTGAAGCAGATTTTCAGCCAGGCCGAGGGACGTATCCTGGTGACGCTGTTTTCCAGCCATATCCAGCGCATGCAGGAAGTCTTCGAGCTGGCCAAGGAGTTTGGGCGCAAGGTGGCCGTGTCGGGTCGCAGCCTGTCCCGGAACATTGAGCTGGCCGACGAATTGGACTACCTGCGCATCGGTGGCGGGACGATGATCAACATGGAGGACCTGCACCGCTACAAGGACAACCAACTTGTGCTGCTGGTCACCGGCTCCCAGGGCGAGCCCCTGGCGTCCCTGTCGCGCATCGCCCAGGGTGAGCATCGTCAGCTCAGGATCCACAAGGGCGATCTGGTGCTGATGTCCTCGCGGTTCATCCCCGGCAACGTGCGCGCCATCACCCGGGTCATCAACAACCTCTACCGCCTCGGCGCGGAGGTGTTGTATGAGAAGGTTTCCGGTATCCACGCCTCGGGTCATGCCCATCGCGAGGAACTGCGTATCATGCTTGAGACCGTGGATCCCAAGTTCTTCGTGCCGGTGCACGGAGAATATCGCCATCTGGTCAAACACAGCCGCTTGGCGCAGGAATACGGTGTGCCTCGCGAGCGGACCGTGATTCTTGAGGACGGCGACCCGCTGACCCTGAGCACAACGCGTATCCGGTTGGAGAATCGCGTGCCCGTGGAGTGCATCTACGTGGATGGCAAGGGTGTGGGCGACGTGGGGCAGTCGGTGCTCAAGGAGCGTCATCTGCTGGGTGGCGAAGGCTTGGTGGTGGTCAACCTGGTCGTGGACAAGGGCACCGGGGAGATCCTGTGCGGCCCGGACATCGTTTCCAAGGGCTTTGTGTTCGAGCAGCAGTACAGCCATCTTTTGGAAGATGCCAAGTGCATCGTGCTGGACATTTTTGAGAACATCCGCCCCGGCGAGACCGACAAGCTTAAAGAGCGCATTCGCTCCTCCCTGCGGCGGTTCTTCCGGCGCGTGCTGGATCGAGACCCCGTGGTCATCGCCACCGTCGTACTGATCTGATTACTTGTATTCTTGTTGTTTACTGAAGGCGCTTTCCATGCGGGGAGCGCCTTCTCTTTTTGCCATGGCCGGGAATAGACATGCCCTGGGTGTGTCTTTTCCTTTCGGGCATTCAAATCACAAGGCCGTTGCCACCAAAGGTGGCAACGGCCTTGAAAATATGGGGGGATGTCCGGGCAGCAGGGGCTATTCGAACAGGTCCAGTTCTTCGGCCACAAGACGTTCGGCAATGTTTCGCCCATTGGCGTCGTAGGTGCCACTCTGCACCTGGGCCTTCAACTCGCTGATTCTGTCGGCGCGGGTGTCCGGGGTCTCCAAGGCAGTCTTCAGGGCGATGGAGAGCAGGCGCGCATCCTCGCTGACGGTGAGGTTGTCGCCGCTGCGCGCCGGATTCTTGACGCCCTTGGTGCCGTTCTCAGCAGCGTCAATTTCCTGTTGCTGCTTGATTTTGAGCTGATCGTAGGGGCTGTTCCCTTGTCCAACGCCTTTGATTGCCACGGCTGATCCTCCATTTCCGGCGGCTTGGGGGCCCTGCACCGGGTTGCTTGTGCAAAAGTCTAATCCGTCCTGCTGACGGTTGTCAAACGGGACAAGATTGTCTTTGCAAAAACGAAACCAAAGTGCGGAATGGTTGCCGTGCGCTGGCCCGGGGGAGAATCCGGGCCAGGCGCAATTCGGCCGAGGTTGAAGATGTCGTGTCGCTAACCATTAAAGCCAAGGGACTGAATCAGTTCGCCCCTGGAATTATAGGTCGGCGATGCTTCGACGGCGACGAGCTTTTGAGCCAAAGCCGGGTCGGAGAAGACCTGGCGGCGGAGCTTAGCCTTGCGAATCTCCTTCATGGAATCACTCAGGCTGTTGTCCTTTTCCGTCGGTTGCATCTCCAGCCCCTTTCCGTGAACTTCGGTCACTGCTAAAAGAGCCATGATGAACCTCCTTGTTACAATGGCGGCGCAATCCATGTGCCACTGTTGCAATTCTTATCGGCTGGGAAGGTGGAATACTTTAGGTGTATGGATGAGGTGCTGTCATTGCATGCTGCAGAAGATTGTTGCATGCGGCGATGGATGTGGCCTGGATGCGCCACAGGATCACTGGAACGGCTATGCCCGGCGCTCCACCACGCGGATGCTCCCGCAGGCCAGTACGGTGCGATAGGCCGATCCGCTGGAGGTGCATTCGCTATGGAACCGGGTGACTCCCTCCCAGCCTCCGATATCGTGGAAGACGATGAGACCGTTCTCCTCGACGAGGGGGGACCAGGCCTCAAAATCAGCCCTCGAGGCCTGATAGGAATGGTCGCCATCAATGAACAGCAGACGGATGGGGGACGACCATTGGGTTGCGGCCTGAAGGGAGGGCAGAGGCATGGTGCGGACATGCCCGGCAAGCCCCATGGTTTCGATGTTTCGCTTGAACTGGTGGAGCAGGCTGCCGTCTTGGACTAGGCAACGCTCTTCGTGCTTCATGCCCTGCTGGTGCTCTGGCGAGCCCAAAAAGTGGTCAACTGCCGTGACTCGCCCCCTGTCGGCGGCTTTGCAGCCGAGGGCCAGGTAGCAGGTGGATTTTCCCAGGAAGCTGCCGATTTCGACAGCCTCTCCCGTGCCGGGCCCCAGGGCCGCCAAGAGGCAGAGCGCATATCCTTCCATGGGATTGAGAAAACCCTTGATGGAGCTGAAGAAGTCAACATCCATCTTGCTTTCGGCGGCATGCGTCAGAAGGTCGACGATTTCACGCATTCAAAACTCCGGTTCACGATGACGGAGTTTTGTGCTTGGGGCAGTTGTCCTCGAGATGGCAGGTGGAACACCCTCCTTGCCATGGAAAGCGGGTGAGCAGGGCATAGCGTCGGTTCAGGGTGTGCCGTTCCGGCCAGTTGAGTCCGAGTTCCTGGGCGGCCTGGCGCACGGCTTCGCTGGGTTCGGGGACCGGAGCGCAACCGTGCTGCGCGATTTCCGGCACCAGGGTTGCGGCTGCTGCCATGACGCAGTCAACGGCCAGGGCGTGTTCCAGAAATCCCTGCAGCGGGGAGGTCTCCCAGCGCTTTTCCACCTGCTGTTCGACGTGTTCTCCCAACCAGATGAGCAGCCAGGAACCGCAGCCGTTGTCGATGCGCTGGGTCTGCAGGCTGTCCGTCAACGTCTCCCAAAGGTCGCGAAGGCTGTCCAGGGTCTTGTCGGACAACTCGCCGGTGTGGCTGGTGGCGGTAAAGCGGTTGACGTCAAATTCCGGACGGATGGAGATGTGGGCGATGCGGTATTCCGGCACGAGGCGAGACTCCTTCTCTGGTGATGAACGGTCGAGGTGCACCGTTCCCCGTCAGCAAGTACCATGCCGCCATGTCGCTGGACAGAGCGTGTCCCCAGGCATAGAGTAAAAGCTGTTCGGGGCGGATGAACTGCTCCGCCAGGAGGACAGCGTGCCCCAATTCAGAGACACCGTCCATACCAAGGCCTTCCGGGCCATGTTCGAGCGAGAGCCCCCCTACACCCTGCATACCATGCGGGAGTCGCGGGCGCAGGAACACGCACGCCATAAAGCCGCCTTCGACGCAGGGTTCCCGCAGCGAACCCAGTTGGGCACCTCTCCGCAGATCAAGTTCCACCAGCAGCCCTCCCTGAGCGGCAGCCCCCGGACGCCAGAGGCGGACACGGGCCGTCTGATCAGCTTCGACGCCTGACAGACGTCAGGTTTCCCTTTTGCCTCCTGGCCCTGTTGAATGTGAAGATTTCCTTGAGCACGGGCCAGGGCGACGTCGCCGTGGCCGATCGCGGGCGCAGGACAGCCTCCGGTGGGTTTTGTGGTAATGAAAGGAAGGCGAAAAAGAGAGAGGTCAGGGTGTGCCGTTGACGACCTTGTCTTCGGATTCTTGTCCCTGCAGTTCCTGCTGGCCTTGCTCAAGTTCCTGCTGCTCTTGACCCTGCTGTTCCTGCGGGCTCGGTCCAAGCTTTTCAATGGCATTCAACAGCATCTTGGCTTCCTTGAATTCCGGCTTCAGGTCCAGGGCTTTGCCCAGGAATTCAATGGCGTGCTCATAGTCCTTGTTGTCGAAACAGGCCCGGGCGAGGTTGAAGAGCAGGTTCTCGTCGGTCTTGCAGAGCTTCAGGGCGCGAAGATAGTACTCCAGGCTTTCACGGTACAACTCGTTCCTGCGCAGGGCGATTCCGAATTCGTTGAACAGGTGTTTGTGGCTCTCGTGGAAAGAGCCTTCAAGGGTGACGAGGGTGCGGAAGGTGTGCTTGGCCTTTTCGAGATCGCCCATGCTCACGTAGGTCAGGGCGAGACCAAAATTTGCACGGATGTGGAATTCGTCGATGGATAGGGCCTCTTTGTAAGAGAATTCGGCACTGTAGTGCTCGTCTTTGCTGCGGTGTTCATCTCCTTCGGCCACGGCCTGTTCCAGTTGGGCCATGGCCGGTGCCACGCGCGACATGTAGATGTTGGGCTCAGGAAAAAAGTCCTCTACCGCGCGCGTTAGGGGGATCTCCTTGGGTTCTCCGCTGGGCAGGTAGTTCTTGGACAGCGGGCGGATAAAGGTTGTCCCCTGCTCGTCACGTTCAAGGAACCACAGCTTCTTGATTTTTTCCTTGCGCTTGGTTGCCCCGAAGCCCACGGTTTTGGTAACGATCTCAGAAAACACCCCCGTAAAGGGGTGTGGGATTGTGGTGGTTTCCGTGGAGGCGACCTTGGGCGGATTCATGGGCATGGATACGGACTCGCAGGGTGACAATGTCCTGATGCTGTTCCCACCCTAATCGACCTGATCGCGAGGTCAATCCCACCTTGAAAGTGGATCGGCAGAAAATCTATTGTAATCACACACTTTTAATGTATTTTAAGTACTAAAGTTTCGGACGTTTGCATATGGATGTCAAGGAGAACAGCTTGTCTGCGAAGGCCGTTTTGCCCCGATTACTCTGGGTGTTGATGCTTGTGGTGCTGCTTGGCTTGGGGCCGGGCATTGGCCCTGGCTGGGCCGATGCCATGGACAGTGTGGACTCAGACGGCTTGAAGACCATGGTGGAGCGAGGGCGGGGCAAGGTTGTTCTGGTTAATTTTTGGGCGTCCTGGTGCGGTCCCTGCCGGAAGGAGATGCCTCATCTGATCAAGCTGCGGGAGACCCTGGGAGAAGGGGACCTGCTCATGATCGGTGTGGCCCTTGATTTCGATGCGCAATCGGCTGCCAATTATGCCCAACAGGCCGGATTGAATTTCCCCACGTTCCACGCCCGGGAGGATGTGATGCCGGCCTTTGCAGTGCAGGCGATTCCCAAGACCATGGTCTGGGACAGGGAGGGCATTTTGCGGATCGAGCATGTGGGGCTGATGGCCCCCAAGGCACTGTTTGAGGGCATTGGAGCCCTGCTGGGGCAATGAGCCAGCTGCCAGGGAGGTTGGGATGCGGTTGATCTGTGCAATGGCGCTGCCGGCAATGCTGGCGTTCCTGTTGTCGCTGTCGGTGCCGGGTGTGGCGATGGCCATGAATGAAAACTTGGCTGCGCAACCCGGAGAGGAATTTCAACTCTGCACTTGCCTGGGAACGGAGGCTGATGCCCAGCGCTTGGTTGCGAAGGCCCGGGAGACGGTCGACGGTTTGCAGGTTCGGATTCAGCCCCGGGAGATTGATGGCCGGACGGTGTATGAGATTTGGGCGCACCATCCATTGATGTCGCCCCACAAGATTTGCAACGCCCTGGGACGGGCCAGTTGTTCTTCGGCCCGGCGCGAGTGCGGGCAAGAGGGCGAGGGGCATCAATGATTGCGAGCGCGCTTTGATTTGTGCCGGGATTGATTTACATTTCAGGTTGCCCCGGCAAGTGAACCCCATGAGATTCAAAAGCACCCCCAAATCCTCGGGCGAGCAGCAATGAACATTCGCACCAAGATATTCGCAGGCTTTTTTCTGATCTTCGCCGGAACGCTCCTGGTCGGTGGGCTTGTGCTGTACACACTGGTCCAGGATACCCTGCAGCGCAACATCGAGAACGAACTCTCCAACAGCTCCGCCACGCTTCTGGAATTGGTCAGGACATCGGTGGATGTTTCCGTGCGCAATCGGCTGCGCGCTGTGGCCGAGAAAAATCGTGAGATCGTGCAAAGCTATTATCAGCGGGCGAAACGTGGCGTCATGACCGAGGCCACCGCCAAGCAGTTGGCCCAGGAGGTGCTGCTTGCCCAGCGCATCGGCAAGACGGGCTACATCTATTGCCTGGACAGCAAGGGCATTGTGGTCGTGCACCCCATTGCGGATAATCTGGGCCGGGACGTCTCGGGTTTTGATTTTGTCCAGCAGCAGTTGATGCGCAAGGAAGGGTACCTCGAATATTACTGGAAGAACCCAGGCGAGGAATCGCTCAGGCCCAAGGCTCTGTACATGTCCTATTTCGAGCCCTGGGACTGGGTCATTTCCGTCAGCTCCTACAGGGAGGAATTCCGCGAATTGGTTGATGTGCGCGATTTTCGACGCAGCATCCTGGCCCAACGCTTTGGGCGGGATGGCTATGCCTTTGTGGTCGATTCCCTCGGCAACTTGGTGGCGCATCCGTTCCTTTCGGGGAATGTGTTGAACGTCAAGGGCGCCAAGGGCCGGGAGTTGATCCGGGAGATGGTCTCCAAAAAATTCGGGAAGATCCAATACTGGTGGAAAAACCCTGGAGACCCTGATCCCCGCGAGAAGATCGTCATCTACAATTATCTGCCCGAGGTGGACTGGATCGTTGCCGCCAGCGGCTATCTTGATGACTTCAAGGCCCCCTTGATCTACCTGCGCCGCGTGGCTTTGATGGTGGTGTTGACGTTGCTCTGCCTGGGGTTGCCGTTTGCCTGGTGGGTTGGGATGTCCGTGACGTCGTCGCTCAAGGAACTGGGCACGGGATTCGCCAAGGCCTCCGAGGGCGAGTTCACGGTCCGTCTGGCCGAACACTCCAAGGACGAGATGGGCCGGGTGGCGAGCTACTTCAACCATTTCATGGATCGACTGGAGCAGTACGACAGAAATCTGCGCCGTGAGATCAGGGACCGCAGGGTGGCTGAGGCGGCTGAGAAGCAGACACGAAGCCACCTTCAGGACATCATCGATTCCATGCCGATGATCGTCCTTGGAGTGGATGTCGAGAACAGGATCACCTTGTGGAACCGGCGCGCCGAGGAGGAGATGGGCGTGTCCAGGACCCAGGCCCTGGGTCGGGACGTGGCCACCTCGTGCCCGGCAAGCGGCTCTTTTCTCGACCTGATGTCCGAGGCCATGCGCGAACGACGTTCGGTGTCCCACGACAAGATCATGGGCGTGCAAAATGGGCGGACGATCTATCGGTCCATTGACATCCACCCCCTGGCAGGAGCCGAAGGCGTGGTCATCGTCATCGCCAATGTGACCGACCGGGTGCAGATGGAAGAGATGATGATTCAGACGGAGAAAATGATGTCCGTGGGCGGATTGGCCGCAGGCATGGCCCATGAAATCAACAATCCGCTGGGGGGTATCCTCCAGGGGTCGCAGAATATCATCAGGCGTCTGTCGCCTCGGTTCGAGGCCAATATCAAGGTTGCCGAGGAAATTGGTTGTCCCCTGGAACTCATTGACCGCTACCTGCAGCAGCGGGGGGTGTTGCGCATGTTGGACGGGATCCGCGAATGCGGCATGCGGGCCGCGCAGATCGTGTCCAATATGCTGGAGTTCAGCCGGGCCAGCGAATCCAAGCGGGCCTTGAGCGATTTGGCGTCGCTTTTGGAAAAGGCGCTGGAGCTGGTGGGCAGCGAATACGACCTCAAGCGTCAGTATGATTTCAGGAAGATCCATGTGGAGCGGGACTATGACCCTGCTCTGCCCCCGGTGATGTGCTCGGCCACCGAGATCGAGCAGGTTTTTCTGAACCTGTTTCGCAACGCCGCCCAGGCCATGTCCACGCATGGTTCTCCAGGGACGCCGGTGCTCAGGCTCCACACCAGACGCGATGGCGATTGGGTGCGGGTGGAGATCTCCGACAATGGCCCGGGCATGGACGGGGAGACCCGGCGGCGGATCTTTGAACCCTTCTTCACCACCAAGGACGTGGGACAGGGCACGGGGTTGGGCCTGTCCGTCTCCTACTTCATCATCACGGATAATCACGGCGGCACCTTTGCCGTGAATTCGGCCCCCGGACGTGGGGCGACGTTCATCATCCGTTTGCCTATCTGACGCATTCTTTCCGAATACAGGCGGGCCGCCGGAGAGTCTTCTCCGGCGGCCCGCCTGTATTCGGGGAGTCACCTGGGGGCTATTGGTCCAGGCGCAGCAGCTCCAGTTCGGCGATGCCCGCGCGGTTGAGTTTGTTCAGCAGACACTCGTAGGATTCGCCGCATTCCTCCAGCAAGATGGCCAAGTGCGTCATATTGCGTTCGATGGATTCGGCGTAAAGGTCGTGTTTTGTGTTCCAGCGGCGGGTGAAGTGCTTGGTCATGCAGCCCTGCAAGTTGCCCAGCGGCCCTTCCAGCCGGGGCTTGGCCACGTGGGTGTAGAAGGCCTCGGTCTTGCGCAGCAGTTCCAGTTCTGAGCCATATCCGGGCAGTCTGGCCTCCTCGAATTCCTTGAACAGCAGCAAGAGCTTCTCCAGGTAGTTGCGGTCAGCAAGCTGGGCCAGAAGGTCCGCGGTGCCCATGATGCGCCCTGCGTGGCCGACCTGCTTGCTGCTGAAGTCGATCTCGTCGGGGGAGGCGGCCAGGATGGTGCAGCGGATCATGTCCGCGATATCGCTCTGATCCTGTTCGTCGAGTCCTGCCTTGGAGAGGTGCTCCCGCATGAAGGCGATGGAACGCCCCTCATGGCCAACCGTGTATTTGGCGCCCGTGCCCTCATTGTCGTCCTTGGTCTGGATGAGACCCACGTCGTGGTAGTAGGCTGAGATGATGCCCAGCAGGAAAGGGCGCAATTCCCCCTGACCGTTGTCCATGGCGCAGCCATGCATCAGCCGCGCGGTGCAAAGGACCACGGACAGGGTGTGTTCCAGATCGTGGTATTTGGTGTTGCTGCCCCTGTAGCCATCGAAGCGGCCATCGAAAAGCGAGACGATATCGTGGTGGATCGCCGGGATGATTCGGGTTGCTTCGTTCAGTTTCAGGTCGCTGGCAATGAGCAGGACCTCCGTGAGCACAGCATCCGGAAAGGCCGGGTTCACGAAGTCATAAAGCTGCGGGATAGTGATATTCACGTAATGCTCCTGGCGCATGTCGAGATCGCTGGCAAGGCCTGATCCACGTGGTATGACGCCTTAAAATGGGCACCACCCATACAAAAATGTAGATCAAAGGGCAATAGGGGTTTTCCCTATGCTCCACCCCTCGGGAATCAATGGAGGGTCGCTTCATGTCCCATGCATGGTTCGGTGTCGGAGAGTGTTGGAGCGTCGATGCTTGTTTTTCCAGGGCGTCTGCCACGTGCTTTGTCCCGATGGTGCGAGGGTTTCCCGGAAGGCTGAAGAGGGACCAATCCCCTCTGGATTTGTTGCACGTCTTTCGTTCGTTGTGGTAGTGTTCAGGGATGGCTCACTCTTTTTCACTGCGTTTCCAGCATGATCCAGACCAGCTTGCGAGGCGACTGCGAGTGGCCGTCGTTCTGGTTATACTCGTGGCTGGGAGTTTTTTCGGCGGGGCACAGGCAGATGATCACGTTGCCCTGCGGATGCTGACCATCAATACGCCCCCCATTGCCTATTATGAACACGGCGAATTGGTAGGTTTCGGTGTCGAAACCGTTCAGATGCTTGCCCAACGTCTCGGCCAGCCCGTGACCATCGAGATGGGCGCCTTTGCCGACAATCTCAAGAGGAGCCGCCTGAATCCGTCCCTCGTCCTGTTCCCCACTGCCAGAACCTCGGCCTGGGAGGGCGAATTCAAGTGGGTGGGTCCGATCATCCCCGAACGAATCTGTCTCTATGCCAACAAGGACAGCGGAATCTCTCTGGTCAGCCTGGAGGCAGCCAAGCATGTCCGAGGCATCGCCACGGTGCAAGGCTATGCCTCGGAGGCCTTTCTGCTTGAGCATGGGTTCAGCAATATCGTCAGCCATCGGAGTCCATCCCTGTGCGCCGATGCCCTGAAATACGGACGGGTCGAACTGTGGGCCAACAGTGATGTGACCATGGCTTCCCTGGCCCGGCAGGCGGAGGTCGACCCGAAGTCATTGCACAAGGTGCTGACCGTGTCCGAGTTTCCGAGTTATCTGGCCTTCTCGCCGTCCGTCCCGGACACGTTGTTGGATGCCTGGCAGCGCGAACTCGACGGCATGAAGGCCGATGGCACCTTGGAGAGCCTTCGTACCAAATGGCTGCCTCGTTTTGAGCACGGGGTGGGGCCGATGCTGTCCGTGGGGCAGATGGTTGAATATACGCAGGAGGAACGGGCTTGGCTCAGCCGTAGGCACGTGGTCAAGGTCGGGGTGCACCCCGACCTTGAACCTCTGGATTTCGTGGATGCCCAGGGCTTCCATTCAGGGTACAGCGCGGACATTCTGCAGCTCCTGTCCGAGCGTACGGGGCTGGTTTTCGAGGTGCAGCAAGGCTTGGCCTGGTCGCAGGTCAAGGATGGCGCGGCGTCCCGCAGTCTGGATTTGGTGACCTGTCTGACCCCCTCCGCTGAGTGGAACCCCTCGCTGCTGTTCACGGAGCCTTATGTTCGCTTTCCCACGGTGCTGGTCACACGAATCGACGCCCCGTTTCTCGGCGGGGTGGGCGACCTGTCCGGCAAGACTGTCGCCGCTGTACGCGGATTTCCAGGCCTCCAGAGGTTTCAGACCGAATATTCGACGGTGAGGCTGCTTTTGGTCGGGACCGTGCCCGAAGCCCTGGATGCCGTCTCCCAGGGGCGGGCCTTCGCCTGCGTGGGAAATCTGGGGGCCATGGGCTATCAGATCCGCAAGCGCGGCCTGGGCACCCTCAAGGTGGCCTCGCACATCGAATTCGAAGCATACAAATTCGCCATGGGCGTCCGCAGCGACTGGCCCATGCTGCGGACCATCCTGAACAAGGCGCTGGCGACCATCACTGAAGACGTCCATGCCCAGGCCATGGCCCGTTGGGTGGCCCCGCCGGAATCGCCCCCAGGCATTGAATCGGCTTTGCTGCCTTGGCTGTGGGCCGGGGGATCTGCGTTGCTGGTCGTCCTGCTGACGATGGTTTTCTGGAATCGTCGCCTGAGGCTCGAAGTGGCGGACCGGGCACGGGCCGAGCAGAACCTGGCCCACAGCGAGCAGCGCTTCCGGGAATTATTCGACAATGCACAGGTCGGCATCTTTGAGGCCCGCCTCGATGACGGGCGGCGATTGCTCAGCGGTAATCAGCGTCTGGTGGAGATGCTGGGGTATGACAGCGAGTCCGAACTGCTTGAGGACGGCGCCCTATTCGGACAACTGCTTGATCCTGCGCTGGAGGATGAACTGTGTCAGGCCATGTCCGCGGTCCATGGCTTTTTGAGATTGCGCACCGGGCTGCGCCACCCGGACGGGTCTGTGGCTTGGGCGGAGTTGTCCGGTCGGATCAATCCGGCCAGCGGCCTGGTCACTGGCATTGTTCAGGACCAGACCGAGCAGGTGCTGGCTCAGCAGGCCCTTGAGGAAAGCGAATCCCTGACGCGCACCATGCTGGACGCCATCCCCTTCTTTGTTTGCCTGTTCGGGCCGGACAGGCGGTTTCGAATGGTCAACAGAGCGGGCTGCGACCTGCTGGGCATGGAGTTTGAGCGGCTCATGGACCGTCATATCGGCGACGTGGTGCCTGAGGATGTCTGGACCCTGTTTAAACCCACCGAGGACAAGGCCCTGGGTGGCGAGGCCTCCATCGTGGACATGGATACGGACTATGCCCGGCGGCAGGGTCGTTTCACAGCCTTCTATTCGCCGCATGTGGACGCCTTTGGGCTAGTGCAGGGGGTGGCCTGCTGCATCATTGATGTCAGCGACCGCTATCGTGCAGAAGAGGAACTGAAGTCCAGCGAGGAGCGATATCGTGTGGTGGTGGAACAGTCCAAGGACGCCATTGTCATCGGCTCCATGAAGGGTGAGCTGATGTACGGCAACCCCGCCTCCGAGGAGCTGTTCGGGTACCGGCTGCATGAGGTCAAGGGAGCCAGTGTCGAGCGTTTCTTCCATGCCGAGGATTGGCCCAGGATCGCCTCGTTCATCGGTACTGCCGGGAGCTTCAACTACGAGGTGAGGATGATCGCCAGGGATGGCAGCCTGTTGTTTGTGGAGAACTCCCGGTCGGTGATCCACTATGATGGACAGCCGTGCATCCTGGTGCAGATCCGCGACATGACGGAACGGCACTATGGGGAGCAGCGCCTGCGCAAGAACGAGGAACGGTTGCAGATGGCCCTGGACAGCACGGAGTATGGGCTGTGGGAGCTGTGGCCGCAAAGTGGCAAGCTCGAACTGCCACCCAAGGTGTTTCAGGACAGCTTCGGCTACCCTGCTGCTGATCTGCCCATGGATCTCAAGACCTGGACCGAACTGGTGCATCCGGACGACCTGCAGGCCGCCAAGGAGATACTGCTCCGGTACCTGCGGGGTGATGAACTATCCCTGAAGCATGAGTTCAGGATCCGGGACGCTGACGGCCAATGGCGCTGGATTCTCGTGCAGGGTCGGATCGTGGAGCACGATGAGCAGGGCAAGGCGCTGCGCTCGCTCGGGGTGGTCCAGGACATCACCGAGCGTAAGAAGAGCGAGGAACGGTTGCGCGAACTCGCCACGACGGACAGCCTGACCGGCCTGGTCAACAGACGGTGTTTTCTTGAGGAAGCCGAGCGGGAGTTCAGGCGGGCCAAACGTTATGGGGCCGCTTTGTCCCTGCTGATGCTGGATGTGGATCATTTTAAGGAGGTCAACGACACGTACGGTCACGAGGTGGGGGACCACGTGCTCCAGTCCTTGGCGCAGACCGGACTCAAGGTGCTGCGCAATGTGGATATCATGGGCCGCATGGGAGGTGAGGAGTTCGCCGTGCTGCTCCCCGAGACAGGCATCGATGAGGCCCAGGGCGCGGCTGAACGTCTGCGTGCGAGTGTGGAGCAGACGCCGGTGAAGGTTCGGGGTTCAGTGGAGGTCAGCTGCACCGTGAGTATCGGGGTGGCCCAGGCCCTTGAGGACGAAACCCTGGACGATCTGCTGCGCCGGGCCGATGCCGCCATGTATCTGGCCAAGGACAAGGGCCGCAACAGATCGAAGGTGGACAGGACGGGCACCGGGTCTTGATATATGCAACGAAGCCCCCGCGGGCCGGGCCTTTTCCCGCCGGAAGGGAGTGGGTTGCGGCACAGGCTCAAGGCCTCGACCGGCGCGTTTCACCCTTTGCCGACAGGGTCGGATCGTGTTGTTCGAGGGGGCGCTGACCGCCGTCTTCAAGGTTGTTGCTAGACCTGGGGCACGGGATGAATCTCGTTGCAGAAGTCGTCCCATTCGGCACAGCTGTCAGGATTCACGGGGGCGTTGAAGGGCTTGCCGCAATCCGGGCAGCCGGTCAGGGCTTCAGGGGCCTTGCCCTGGGGCAGGGCTGCGAAGTTCGAGGCCTCGATGTGCAGCATCTGCGGCTTGCCGCAGTGGGGGCAGCTGGCCTGAACCTCGTATTTTTTCTTGGTCATGGGACTCTCCTTAGCTATTCGCAGGGTTGGTTGAAGTGCCCGCACTGGGTGCACATGAAGCCGTAAACGGTGCCCCTGCCATTTTCCAGGGACACGACATCGACCTCTTCCTCATTGCTGCAGTTCTCACATCTTACAAGGGCCACTTTGCGCACGGGGTCGTAGGGGCAGTCCTCATCGCAGATGATGATCGTCTCGGTGAATTGCTGCAGTTCGTCCATGGTTCACTCCTGCCTGAGGGTTTATTAATAAACATTACTAATAAAAATTGAGCCAAAGTCAAGGGGATTATCTCTGTACCCGTTGTTGATCCAAAAAAAAGCCGCCCCAAGGGCGGCTTTGCATCGGCGGGGAGGTTGGTTACTTGATATAGCCCCAGGACTGGAGGCGCGAGTAAGATTGTTTGGCGTTGGCGTCCTTGCTGCCACTTTGCAGGTAGCGGTAATACTGGCGGGCCGCTTCGTCGCGGCGGCCCATGCCGTCCAAAGCCCGGGCCTCGTAGTAGAGGGTGTTGGGGTTGCCGGGCAGGGCCCGCTCGTAGCGGCTGAACTGCGACAGGGCGGCATCATAGTTTCCCTGCTGGAGCTTGGCCAGCCCCGCCACGTGCAGGGCCTGGGCCTCGCCGGGGTTGGCCTGCTTGGCCAGTTCGGCATAGCGTTCGCCCTCGCGCTTGTTGCCTAGGGCCAGCTGGCACTTGGACATCAGCAGCAGCCCAGTGTAATCGTCCGGCGCTAGCTTCAGGGCCTGATTGAAGTGTTTCTCGGCCTCGGCATACTGCTTCTTGCTCATGAATTTTTCCCCGGCCTGCATCTCCTCGATGGCGGGCTTCAGCTTGCGCAGGGGAGCCGTGCTGTCCATGTAGCGTTCGCGTTGCAGCGGCAGGCTGCGGGATGAGGCGTAGGTGGTCTGGGCTTCATGCTGGGCCGTGTCGCGTCGTTCCTCGCTCATGGGATGCGATGAGAACATGACCTCCAGGGCCGAGGGGGTGCGGTCGTGCATATCCACTAGATGCTGTTGCAGGCCCACCATGCCTTGTGGGCTGTAGCCCGTCTTGACCATGTATTCCATGCCCAGGGCATCGGCCTGGCGCTCGTCCTCACGCGAATAGTGGGCCAGCAGGGCGCCTGCGCCGATGGCCCCCAGTCCGGCGGCCAGCGGGGTCAGGGATTTGTATTCCGAGGCCGAGACGCCGATGGTCAGACCGGCGGCCAGTCCCTGAAGGACCAGGGCCTTGGACATGCGCGAGGAGGTATGTCGGGCATTGACGTGCCCCACCTCGTGGCCCAGGAGCGCGCCGAGTTCGGCCTCGTTCTCCAGGGACACCATGATGCCGCGCGTGGCGGCGATGCTGCCGCCTGGAAAGGCATAGGCGTTGACGTAGGTGGCGTTCACCACGCTGAAATTGTAGGGCATGTCGGGTCTGTGCGTGTGCTTTGCCAGGTCTTTGCCCACGGAATTGACATAGTTCTGCAGGGCCTTGTCGTCGGCCTTGCCGTAGTCGGCGGAGAATTGGTGGGGTGCGTTCTGCCGGTCGACCTCGATCTCCTGCTGCGGGGACATGAGCATCAACTGGCTCTGACCGGTCACGGGGTTCACGGCGCAACCGGCCAGTATCCCGGCGGTTGCCACGGCCCCGGTATATAGGAATTGCCTGCGGTTCATGGTGGCGGACATGCATTTCCTCCTGTGTTGTGGGCGCAGTATAGCATAGCCCGATGCGGGAGTGTAGGGGGAGGACACGTAGCGGGCCACAGGGTCCCCGGGGGCTGCTGCTGCTGCGCTGCGAGAGTTTAGGGGAGAGCGGGCACAGGGCCGACGGACGGGGCAGGAGCGGGGTGGCCTAGGTTTCGAACAGCTGTCCCGGGTTGGTCATCAACTCCTCCACCTCGGCCTGGCTGAACCCCAGGCGTAACTTCAGGCGTTCGGCCTCGATCCCTGGGTCGAACAGCGGATAGTCGCTGCCGAACAAGATGCGCTCGCGTGGGTGGCGGCGGATGATCTCGGCCAGGGTGGCGTCATCGATGTAGGGCATGGTGCTGGAGGTGTCGATGTACACCTCGGAACCGATGAGTTCGTCCAGGGCCCATTTCCAGTGCAGATACCCGCCCATGTGCGCGGCGATGAGCGTCAGCCCCGGGAAGTTCTTGGCCACCTGCATCAACTTGTACGGGCAGGAGGGATTGTCCTGGGGGTGGGCCTTGTCGCCCACGTGGACCATGACGGTGAAGCGTCCGCGCGCGGCCTCGAAGATGGGCCCCAGCGCCGGGTCGTCCAGCCAGAATTGCTGGAACTCTGGATGGATCTTGAGGCCTCTGATGCCATGGGCCTCCAGCCGGTCCAACTGAGCCTCCCAGCCCTTGAAATCGGGATGCACCGACCCGAAGGGTACGGCCTGCTCGAATCTTTGGGCCAGGTCGATGGCCCAGTTGTTGGCCGGAATGACCTGATCAGGGGCCGTGGCTGCGGTGTGGACAACGAAACGGTCCAGGCCCGCTGCGGCAACCCTTGCCGCCAGGTCTTCAATCGTGCCGTCGCCCACGGGTTGGATCCCGTAATGGCCGTTCAATTGTCCCAGGACCTTGTGAGCGATCTTGGGGTGAAAGGCGTGTGTGTGGACATCGTAGAGCATGGCGAGGGCTGTTGTACGCCACTGACCACGGAAATCAACAATTCGCTGAGTTGTTTGCGGGCGCAATGGATTGTGCAGCCCGGGGACGCAATCTCCTTGAGCGCACCACTGGGCAGGAGGATTCAGGAGTCGCTGGTAAAATATTCCAGAGATTTGTCTTGCCAAGCTTCTCTAAAGAGGCTAAGAAGCCCGGTTCACCACAACATCCCACCGATCAAGGGCGTTTATCCCCCTTCTGCCTCAATGATCCGACCGATTGGCTGCAAGGACTGTAGGGTTACAGGTTTTGAGTATGTCGTATCGCCGGGGCTGGCTGATCACCAAGGAAAAAACATGGATTCATTCAAAGCCCTGGGCCTGTCCGATTCGACAATCGAAGCCCTGGTTCGCAAAGGTTTCACCGAGCCGACCCCCATCCAGGAAGCCACAATCCCGTTGTTGATGGCCGGCGAGCTCGACGTGGTCGGCTTGGCCGCCACCGGCACCGGCAAGACGGCGGCCTTTGGCCTGCCCATCGTCGAATTGGTCGATGAAAATGTCGGCGCCGTGCAGGCGCTGGTCCTGTGCCCGACCCGCGAGTTGGCCGTGCAGGTCGCTCGCGAGATAGGCTCTCTTCGTGGCTCCAAACGCCTGAAGGTGCTCACCATCTACGGCGGACAGCCCTTTGCCCCGCAGTTGAAGGGTCTGCGCGACGGTTCCAACGTCGTTGTCGGTACCCCCGGTCGTGTGCTGGACCATCTGCGCCGCGGCACCCTGAACCTGTCCAAATTGACCTTTCTGGTGCTGGATGAGGCCGACGAGATGCTCGACATGGGCTTCATCGAGGACATCCAGGAAGTCATGGCCGCCTCTGCGTCCGATAAGCGGACCCTGTTGTTCTCTGCCACCATGTCCCGCGACATCATGCGCATCGCCCGTGAATTCATGCGCGAGCACAAGGTTGTCTCGGTCCAGGGCAAAGAGGAAGAGTGCCTGACTGAACAGTATTTCCATGAGGTTCCCGAGTCTTCCCGGTTCGACGCCCTGACCCGCGTCATCGACTGCGTGGATGACTTCTATGGCCTGGTCTTTTGCCGCACCAAGGCCGACGTGGACGAAGTGGCCGAACGCCTGACCTCCAAGGGCTATCCCGCGGAGGCTCTGCATGGCGACATCACGCAGATCCGGCGCGAGAAGATCCTTGGATCCTTCCGCCGCAAGAGCACGCAGATCCTCGTGGCCACGGACGTGGCGTCGCGCGGTATCGACGTGCCTGATTTGACCCATGTGATCAACCTGGGACTGCCGCAGGATTCCGAATCCTATGTCCATCGCATCGGCCGCACCGGCCGTGCCGGCAAGACCGGTACCGCCGTGACCATCATCGCTCCGCGCGAGTTCGGCAAGCTGCGTTGGATGGCCCGGGCTGCCGGTGTGTCCCTGCCCAAGCGTCAGCTGCCCAGCGGCGAGGACGTGGTCAATGCACGCAAGGCGCGCATCGCCGTCGAGGTCCAGGCCTGCCTGGAGAACGAAGGCTATGAGAGCTGCATGGATCTGGCCGCTTTCCTGTTGGAGCAGGGCGAGCCGCAAGCGGTGCTTGCCGCGGTGCTGCAGAAGGTCGGCGCCGGTGGTCTTGATCCCGCCAGTTATTCCGTGATCACCGATTCCGAGCGTTCCGAGGGCCGTGGCCCCGGTGGCAAGGTGGATTTGTTCATGGCCTCCGGTCGTGGCGACGGACTGACCCTGCAGAAGCTGCTGGACTTCATCCATGATGAGACCGGTATCTTCAAAAACAAGATCCAGGATGTTCGCCTCTACCCCAAGCATTGCACCTTTGCGACTGCCCCGCAGGACGCCGATGTGCTGTTGCGCCACTTCAAGAATGCCGACAGCGGCAGACCCCTGGTCCGTCGCGACCGTGTTGGTGGCGGCGCCGCACCCAGGAATTCCGGATACCAGCGCAAGGGCCGTAGCAATTATCGCGCAGCCTAAGGTCGATTCATACCAGCCATAGAATGATCATCACGGCGGGGCTTTGCCCCGCCGTTTTTTTTGCGTCGAATTTCCTTTGTTGTTGACGCAGGATATTAACTTGTCTATATAGTGGGGGTATCAAAGTTATAGGTTCCCAAGAGAAATGCCAACCGGGGAGGAAAGCAATGCGCATTCTTCGCACTGCTGGAATGGGGCTGGTTTTCGCTGTCGTTGTCTTGGCCGTCGGATGTTTGCTGGGCAGTCGCGATTGGGGCGAGGGGGGCGGCGGATCCGTACCCGCGGCAGCCGTTCCCGTGGCCGAAGGAGTGTTTGCGGTGCGCGCCCGAATCGATGTGCCCGATGGGAAGGCCTGGTATCCGGGGATACTCAAACCGGGCGATTCCGCCATGGTTTGCAGGCAATGCTTCGGCTCTGAGGTCTTGAGGACCTCGAAGTACCAGGTCTATCTTCCGCCCTCGCGGTGGATTCCGGCCTTGGCCGGGACGCCCTTGCCCCACGGCGCGGTGGAATTCGGAGACGACGGCGGAGAACTGTATCTGGTCCGGACGCAGCTGGCCTCAGGGGGTGACTACGCATACGGGGTGCTGAGCCAAGCCAATCAAGTCCCCTATGTGTACAGCGGCAAGATCTGGGCCCCGGTTCCGGAATGCGAAGTGCTGTGCGCCGTGGTTCGTTGACGGAAGACCCGCACGTCCTTCGCCTGCCTCCCCGAAAGGGAAACAAGTTGGCCGCCGGTTTGACCGGCAGGGAGTGGACCATGCGAAGGATGCGTACGAAGGGCTTGATGCTGGCCGCCGTGGGCGGGATGTTGCTGATGCTGGCTGTGGCAGGAAACGCCCAAGCCCAGGAGTGGGCCAAGGCGAGCGGTGGTGACGTGCCCAAGTCCGCTCATGCAGTGGAAAAGGGGGTCTATGCCGTGAAGGGCGATGTCCAGACCTACAGCGGGTCGGCGACCTATCCAGGTGTGGTGGTTAAGGGCAGCGATGGTGCGGAGATCTTTACCCAGGCCTCCAAGACGGCGGTGCAGGATTATCACGTTTACCTGCCCGCAGCCAGATGGTGCAAGGGTTCGGCCACTAAGGCCCCCAAGGGGGCTGTGGTCTTCGGGAAGGACGGCGGGCCATTGTATTTCATCAGAGCCAAGATCGATGGCAATTATTGTTATGGAACCTTTGGGGCGGTGATCGGCGCGCCCTACGTCTATTGCGGGGACATGCCGCAGGAGGCGTTCAGTTACGAAGCCCTGTGCCAGTGATCGCCTCGGACAGGCGAAAGGAATAAACCAAGGCCCGCTAACGCGGGCCTTTTGCTGGTCGTCGATCAGGTGAACAGTTCCCTCAGCCAGTCGGGGACCTTCACCGGGCGGCCCTCGGTGCTCGTGCAGGCGTGCTGGGTCATGCCCGTGGTCAGCAAGGTTTCCCTGGACTCGTCATAGACCTCGTAGCTGAAGGTCACCGAGGCCCGGCCCCAGTCGGAGATGCCCACCCGGACCTGGAGCAGGTCGTCGTAGCGTGCAGGCCGTCGATAACGGGCCTGTGCCTCGCGCACGGGCAAAAAAATGCCGCGCTCTTCCACTGTGTTGTAGCTCATGCCGCGTTCACGGATGAACTGGCTGCGCGAGCGCTCGAAGAGGTGCAGATATTCGGCGTAATAGAGGACCTGCATGGCATCGGTCTCGCCATAGGACACGCGGTGCTGGTACCAGGTCTCGGAGCTGGGGAAGTCGCTCATGACAGCACCTCAAGGGTGTACTTGAGGGCCTCGTGCCCCTGCTCGATGAGTACCCCCGTGCCTGCGGCATTGGCTTCGGAAAAGGTGGGCAGGCCGTGCATGGTGCAGGATGGATGCGAGATCAGGAACGGGACCGGGTCCGTGGTGTGGGTGCGCTCGATGAGCGGGGTGAAGTGGTCGCAGGTGATCACGAAGGCCGCGTCCTGGCCCTCCAGGGCCCGGGTCAGGGGGCCCACGATGTGCTCATCGAACTGGGCGATGGCCTTGACCTTGTCGGCCACGATGCCCGAGTGCCCGCATTCGTCCGGGGCTTCCACATGCAGGTATACGTAGTCCCCGCCGTTGTTCAGGAAGTCCAGGGCGGCGTCCACCTTGCCCTGGTAGTTTGTGTCCAGCAGACCCGTTGCGCCGGGGATGTCGATGACCTCCATGCCCGAGGCCCGGCCCAGGCCCTTGACCAGGTCCACGGCGGAGATGACCGCAGCCTTGAGGCCGTAGGTCCGGGTGAAGTCCGGCAGGATCAGTGGGCGGCCCTGGCCCCAGGGCCAGATGGCGTTGGCGCGGCTCGTGTTGTCGGGCTGGGCCAGCCGCTTGGCCGCCGCGTCGAACAGGGCCTTCATGCGCGCGGAGGTGGCGTAGGCGGCGATGTCCGGGCCCATGGGCTGGTCGGTGATGTCGTGGGGCGGGCGGATGGCCAGCCCCGCCTCGGGTTCGTTTGCTCCGCCCTTGTGCACCAGCAGGTGACGGTACTGGATGCCGGGGATGAACTTGAAGTCGTCGTCGCCCAGGTGGGCCTGAAGATCCTCGATGAGCGGGGTGGACTGTTCGGTAGTGATGTGCCCCGAGGAGTAATCCAGCATGGTGCCGGATTCGTCGGGGCTGGTTGCGCGCACCAGGTTCAGCCGCCAGACCAGGTCGTCCGGGTCCAGAGTCAGGCCCTGGGCCGCGGCCTCGATGGGCCCGCGCCCGGTGTGGTGCAGGGCGGGGTCAAAGCCCACCAGGCTCATGTTGGCCACGTCCGAGCCGGGGGCCATGCCCAGAGGCACGGTGCGGATCAGACCAGCCACGCAGCTTCGGGCCAGGCGATCCATGTGCGGGGTGGGCGCGGCCTCCAGGGGAGTCAGGCCGTCCAGTTCCTTCACGGGCCAGTCGCCCATGCCGTCGGCAATCAGAAAGAGTAGTTTCATGTGTCGTTCCATCACGGTATTGGGATCGTGCCGGAATCCGGCGGGTTGTCAGAAAAAGAGCGGCAGCAGGGCGGCGACCAGGAATGCCAGAAAGACCGCGCAAGTAAACCACAGGACCAGGGGATGCTGACTGCCCTGAGAGAGAACCTTGCGAAAAAAAGTCGCGAGGACGGTGTGGATCATGGCGTTTGCCCCCCTTTGCCTTGCAAAACCCATAGCACGATGCCGCGCTAAAGGGAAAGGCCAAGTCCGTGCAGGCTGGCCGCAGCGGCCCGTTGTGTCGGCCTTCATCGTCGGTTAGACGCAGCGCTCCAGCACCGAGCGCAGGGTGGCCGTGCTCCAGCCCTTGTCCTCGCCCTTGGAGCGGGCGATGTTCATGGATCGTTCGGCCAGTCCTCCCAGGTCGGGGCTTTGGATGCCCGCCTGGGCAAAGGTCAGGGGTGCGCCGAGGTTCTGGTACCAACCACGCAGGGCCGTGGCCGTGGTCAGGGCAAGGGTGCGGTCGTCGCCCCCCGTCAGGCCGAAGATGCTGCGTCCCCAGCGGGCGATGCGCGCAGGATCGATTTCGGCCTGATGCTCCATCCAGGCCGGGGTCACGATGGACAGGGTCGCCCCATGCAAGGTGTTGTACATGGCACCGATGGGGTGCCCGAGCATGTGGCAGGGTTTGGCCCAAGGCCCGATGCCCGCCGGGCACAGGCCGTTCCAGGCCAGGGTCGAGGCCCACATCATGTTGGTCCGCGCGGCAAGGTCGCCCGGGTCGGCCATCAGCCTCTGGATGCAATCCATGACCGTGCGCACCACGGTGTCGGCCAGGCCGTCCTGCAGTGGGGTCTCGCTGTCGGTCTGGGTCAGGGTACCCTCGGTGGCGTGGGAGACGATATCCACTGCGGCCAGCACGGTGTAGTCCAAAGGAATGGTGGCCGTGGTCGCGGGATCCATGATTGAGGCCATGGGGCGCACCAGGTCGTGGGCCATGCCGTTCTTGACCCGGGTCTCGTCGTTGGTGATCACGAAAACCCCGTTCATCTCCGAGCCGGTGGCGGCCACGGTGGGCACGGTGATCACGGGCAGGGCAGCGGAGAGGGACGCCTTGCCCGTGAGATAGTCGTTGAAGTCCGAGTCCATGCAGGCCCCGGCGGCGATGGCCTTGGCCTCGTCCATGACGCTGCCGCCCCCGGCGGCCACGATGAGTTCGGCCCCGGAGGACTTGGCCAGCTCAATGCCCTGGCGCAGATGAGAGAGCTTGGGGTTGGGCTCCACCCCGGAGAAGTCCACGACTTCCACCCCGGCGGCTTCCAGGGAGGCCCGGATCGTGCCGTAGACGCCGCTCCTGCGGATGCTGCCGCCACCGGTGACCAGCAACGCACGTTTGCCCAACACCGAGGCCTCGGCCCCTGTTCGGTCCAAAACGCCCACGCCGAAGATGATCTTGGTCGGGTTGTGGTACACAAAGCTCTGCATCTTGCTTCTCCCGGGCCGTAGAAATCAAGCCATCTGTTTCTTTACGTGAATTGTTAGTTCTTTTGCGAACTTACAAGACCTTGCGCCTTGGGTGTCCTGCAAATCATTCAAGTTGTTACGTCTCAAATCATACGCGGCGAGCCTGATTGATTCTTGGGCCTCACGTCTGACTCAATACGCCTGACTCAATTTGAATGGCCTACTCCGCCTGGGGCAGTATGGATGGCCTGATCCTGTGGTTAATCGTGTAGGAGCGGTTATCCTTACAGAATGCGGTAATGCATGGTCTTGCCGCGGGTGAGGCCCTGCTCGTCGGCCTGGCGCATGGCGTTGTGCACCGCGTTGGCGGTGGCCTCGTGCGTCAGGAAGACCAGGGGCACACTCTCGTCGTCTTCGGCGCGGCCCTTCTGGATGACCTGATGCAGGCTGATGTCGTTGTCCGCCAGGATGCCGGCGATGTCGCGCAGCACACCCGGCTGGTCCGGGACGATGAAACGCACGTAGTGCTGGCTGACGGCCTCGTCCAGGTCCAGGATCTCGGCGTCGGGCAAGGAGGTGCCGATGAAGCCCAGGATGTTCGGGGCTTCGCCGCGGGCAATGGACATGATGTCCGCCAGCACGGCGCTGCCCGTGGGCAGGTCGCCCGCTCCATGGCCGTGCAGCAGCACAGGACCGGCGTCGCCGTCAAAGCGGATGGCGTTGAACGAGCCCTGCACAGCGGCCAGCAGGTAGTCCTGAGGCACCAGCGCAGGATACACCCCGGCCTCGATCTTGCCGTCCACTTCCTTGGCTTGGGCAATGAGCTTCACGGCATAGCCGAATTCCTTGGCAAAGCCGATGTCCATGGAATCGACAACGGTCACGCCGGTCACGGGCAGCTTGTCCAGGGCGTAATAGCGGCCCAGGGCCAGCTGGATGAGCAGGGTCAGCTTGTGGGCCGCATCGATGCCTTCAATGTCCAGCGTCGGATCGGCCTCGGCAAAGCCCTTGTCCTGGGCCATCTTGAGGGCGGTGCCGAAGTCCAGCCCGCGGGTGGACATCTCGGTCAGGATGAAGTTGGCCGTGCCGTTCAGGATGCCGATGAGCGAGCGGATGCGGTTGCCCGCCAGACCGCCGCGCAGGGCGTCCAGCACCGGGATGCCGCCCGCCACGCTGGCCTCGAATCCCAGGTGCACACCACTCTTGGTGGCCAGGGGGAAGAGCTCGTTGCCGTATTCGGCCAGGAGAGCCTTGTTGGCGGTGACCACATGTTTGCCGGCATTCAGGGCGGCGATGATCAACTCACGGGCCACGGTGGTTCCGCCGATGAGCTCGACGATGACCTGGATATCCGGGTTGGCCACCATCTGTTTCCAGTCGGTGGTCATGGTCGCGCCATGGGATTCGATGGCGGGGCGCAGTGCTTCGTTGCGCTCGGCCACCATGGAGATGACGATGTCTCGTCCCGTACGATCCATGACGCGCTGGCGACCGGATTTGAGGACCTCGGCCAACCCGCTGCCTACCGTGCCGAAACCGGCGATGCCGATTTTCAGGGGCTCTAGCATGAATGATTCTCCAGTACGTGTTTGATGCCCTTGATGGCCTGCTTGGTGCGGTTGTCGTTCTCGATGAGCGCAAAGCGGACGTGATCGTCGCCGTAGCTGCCGAAACCAAGACCCGGGGCCACGGCCACATGGCCTTCGCGCAGCAGCAGCTTGGAGAATTCCACGGAACCCAGCTTGCGGAAGGGTTCGGGAATCTTGGCCCAGACGAACATGGTCGCCTTGGGGGGGACGATCTCCCAGCCCACGCGATTCAACCCTTCGCACAGAACGTCGCGGCGGTGCTGGTAGGTGTCCACGATCTCCTTGACGCAGGACTGGTCTTCATTCAGGGCGATGATTGAGGCGATCTGGATGGGCTGGAAGATGCCGTAGTCCAGGTAGCTCTTGATGCGGGTCAGGGCCTGGACCATGTCGCGGTTGCCGCAGCAGTAGCCCACGCGCCAGCCGGCCATGGAATAACTCTTGGACATGGAGAAGAATTCCACGCCCACGTCCTTGGCGCCCTTGGCCTGCAGGAAACTGGGGGCCTTGTAGCCATCAAAGACCAGGTCAGCGTAGGCCAGGTCGTGGATGACGTAGATGCCGTGCTCCTTGGCGAAGTCCACGATGCGTTGGAAGAATTCGAGGTCCACCACCTCGGTGGTGGGATTGTGCGGGAAGCTGAGCACCAAAAGCTTGGGCTTGGGCCAGGTCTGACGCATGGCCAGCTCCAGGTCCGCGATGAAGTCGCGCTCGGGGTCCATGGGGATGCGTCGCACGTCCGCGCCGGCGATGATGCTGGCAAAGGGATGGATGGGGTAGGTCGGGTCCTGGGCAAAGACCACGTCACCCGGGGAGAGCATGACCATGGCCAGGTGGGCGAGCCCTTCCTTGGCACCCATGGTGACCACGGCTTCCTGATCCGGATCGATGTGCACGTCGTAACGGCGCTCGTACCAGGATGAGATGGCCCGGCGCAGGTTGGGAATGCCTTTGGAGGCCGAATAGCGGTGGTTGATGGGTTTCTGCGCGGCCTCGACCATCTTGTCCACAATGTGCTGCGGGGTGCCAATGTCGGGGTTGCCCATGCCGAAGTCAACGATATCGATGTTCTGGTGGCGCATCTTCATCTTGAGTTCGTTGACCACGGCGAACACATACGGGGGAAGCCGGTGTACTCGTGGGAATTGATCCATGTCCTCTCCTTTTTGTCCCGCCAGGGTGGTTGCTGCGTCCGCGCATGTTAGTGGTGCGATGATGCCCTTGTCAAAGCATCCGCGAACAAGTTTATCCCCCCGCACTTAGGCCGGGGGGTGAAACCGGGGTGGGGCGGGGGAGGGGCCGCCTACTCGAAAAGGTAGGCGTATTGGTCGGCCACGGCGGTAGTTCGACCCGCCAGGGCCTCTGCTGCTGCTGCCACGTTGGCGGCATCGATGATGTCGGTCTCGGAGGCCAGATAATGGGTCAACACGTTCTCACTGGCAGAGAAGATCCAGATCACGGAATAGACGCTACCCACCTGCGGACGGCTGGGAAATTCGGGCTTGGTGGACACGAGGAGCTTGATCTTGGCCTCGTCCTTGGCCGTGAGCGTGAACAGGCTGGAGGTGTTGAAGATCTCCTTGAGCTGGTAGGCCAGACGAGAGCCTAACTGGTCGTCGTTGCTGTGGATGACGGCCACCGGGGTCGCGTTTTTCTTGGCCGCGGAAGGCGTGTTTGGAAGGGCCTTGCTCGCCGGGAGGTCCTGAGCCACAGCCAAGGCGGCGATGAACAACATCGCGGCGAGGGCCGTCAGCAGGGTGCGGCGCAAGGTGGCGGCAGAGCGTCTCATAAGGATTCCTTCAGCTGTACGGGCGGTTGCCCGCCAACATGCGGGCTACACTGGCTGAGTGAATGCGGTTTTGTCAACACAGGTTTTCGTGTCGAAGAACGCGATAACGGAATCCTGGTCCTCGGCGGTGATGCGCAGGTCGGCCACGGACATGGGAGCGGAATGGCCCCCATAGAGGCGAAGCGCCCTGTCCACGAAGTCGGCCAGGATAAAGGAAGCGTTGATGCGTCGGGAGATGGGGGGGGAACCCCAGACCACGGTGACCTGGGTCAGATGCGTGCCCTGATGGCCGGTGATCAGATTGCCGGTGCGAATCAGTGCCTGTTCTGCGGTGTCCGGGAACATGCCGCCCCATTCGGCCACTCGGGACATGAATGCAGGCATGACGGCCAGATAGTATTGGGGGTCGATCTTGACGGCCACTGAAACCCCGGGGATGCCAAGGATCAGGGCCGAGTCGCGGTAGGCTTTGCCCAGGCCTTTCTGGAGCCGGTCAAGAATCTCGGGATAGTCCTTCATCATGGGACTTGGGCCCTCCATGCACTTGCGTCGTGCTCCCGGTTACTCGTCGCTGGAGTAGTTGGGGCGGGAACGAACCGTATTCACGGCTTCACGCACGGCGTCGTTGATTTCATCTGGACGCACCGGTTCACGCAGGACGATGGTGCCCTGTTGGACATATCGGGGCGGCAGGGAATTGAGGCTCAAGGCATAAATATCTTGGATATCGAGGTCGTTGGGCTCGAACTTCGGGTATTCAGGCAGAACGCGACGCATGGCGTCGATGACCCGTTTTTCATTCTTGTTGCGAATGAAAAACAGGTTGGAAGTGCCCACGACATACATCTCGAACAAGTCGTTTATTTTCTTTTCCATGAATTTCTCCCAGGTAGTGACTCAATGGATAGCAATTCTAAGTCAGCATTACAATTTGAAAAACAATAATCAAGCCAAGTCTGTACCCGGTGCGGGAGGGAGAGGCCTTCTGGTGAGGATTGAAGGCCTGACGTTGGGGCCTGGAGATCAGAAGGAAATGGGTTTGAAAGCGGATTCGTGTTTACGGCGCAGGTAGTTGAGAAACAGCCTGGATTCCTTGAGCCCGGGGTTGATTTCCAGAGACTGTTCCAGGAATTTGACCGCGTTGTTGATGTCCTTTTTCTCGAAATAGGCGCGGGCGATGTTGTGGTGCAGGTTCTCATCCTCATCAGAGGCCAGATCCAGGGCGCGCAGGTAGTGCTTGAGCGCTGTGTCCAGGAGGCGCTCCTTGCGCAGGGAGATGCCGAACTCGTTGAACATGTGCTTGTGGGCGGGGTCGAAGGTGGCGTCGGCCTCGGCCAGCCTGGTGAAGATGTCCACGGCCTTGTTCATGTTCCCGCGCTTCAGATAGGTCAGGCCGAGACCGAAGCTGGCTCGGGCGCTCTTTTCCACGTCTTCGGGGGTGCCGAACAGGTCGAATCCTTCGATCTGCGGTCCGGTGAGGGGCGTGGGGGGAGGTGTTTCGGGGCGTGTCGAGGGCGGTTCGCCCATGTCCAGCATCGACCCATTGCCTGTGCCCGGTTCGGGGACTTCGGAGGTGATGAAGAACTCGGGTTCGGGGGCGAAGCGGTCCAGCAGGGTGCCGATGGAAATCGTGCGCTTCTTGCCTGTGGGGATCAGGTTCTCGTTGATGGGCTGGACCTCGGCCAGTTCGTCTTCCTGCTCGTGTACGAGCCAGAATTGCTTGACCTTGGTCTTGCGCTGGGTCGCGCCCGTACCGATCTTTCGTGTCTCCATGGTGGAGAACACGCCGTGGATGGGGTCGCGTTGGCTTTTTTCGTCTTGGGCGGGCATCATTTCTCAGAGCAGCGGCTCGATGCGTTGCACGATACCGCCCCGTTTGAGTTTGTTCAGGTAGTTGTCCTGTTCCTCTTCAAGAACCAGGTACAGGTAGTTCATGTTAGCTTGGATGGACTTCTCGTACAAGTCTTCCTTTACGTCCCAACGGGCAGCAAAATGGGCCTTTAAGAATCGCCGGACGCCTCCGAGGGGACCATCCATACGGCCCCGCATCATGTCATAAAAGCCATGCGTCTTCTCAAGAAGATCTCTGGGAGAGTCGTAGGGCAGTCCCGCTTCCTCGAACTCCAGATACAGCAGAACCAGCTTCTCAAGGTATTCGCGGTCGGCCATCTGGGCCAGCAGATCGCCGGTGCCCAGGATCTGGGCGCAGAATTTGGTGGCCTCGCCGCCAAAAGCGATCTTTGCGGTGTCCACCCCCAGGCAGGTGCAGTCGATCATTTTTGTGGCGTCGTGGATGTCGAAGCCCGGGCGTCCTGACTTGCGGAAATAGTCCTTCATGAAGGCGATGCTGCGCTGCTCATGGCCCACGGTGTATTTGGCTCCGGTCCCTTCCAGGTCGGTTTCCTCCTGGATGAGGCCCACGTCGTGCAACAGGGAACTGGCCAGGGTCAGTTCGGTCAACCGGGCGTTGACTGTTTTGCCCTCCTGGGCCGCACCGTGCAGCAGTCTCGCGGAACACAGGAAGACCTCCACCGTGTGCTGGAGGTTGTGATACATGGTCGTGCTGGAACGATATCCGGGGTATTCGCCCTGAAAGAGGCGTTCGGCATCGGCATAGATACGATCCATGAATCCAAAGTCGAAATCTGGATGGATGGCCTCGACGAGGAGATGAACTTCTGCCAGCAATGCCGATGGATCTGCGATGTCCACAAGGTCGTACAGTTTCACGTCTGCTTGAGCGTCAGCAACTCCCATTGATCCCCCTCGGATAGCGTTTGCTGAACTCGGCTAATGCTCTGAAGACCAAAAGCCTCACGAGTTTATTCCATTTTTGTGAGCGCTGCAACCGGGTTAAGGATTTCTTTGTGAGCGGTCTTTATCAGATTGTCGTTGGCTATAAATTGAAAACAAATCAAGGGGATGTAAGGGCTGATGGCGGGGGGATGCTACTCCATCAGAAGCGAGAGTCCGTCGGACAGAATGAAGGCCAGGATGGCGATCCCGAGTCCAAGGGCAAACCAGCCCGCTGATCTTGCCAGCCCGGATGAGCGTTGCAGCGGTGGGCGCAGACGGTATCTGGAGGCCTCGGGCCCCGTGGGCGGGGTCAGGGGCAGCGAGTTGAAATCCGCATGGCGGAAGTCCAGGGCGTCAAGCTGCACGGTCCCGGACTGGGCATGATCCTGCTGTCCAGGCGGTTGGGGGTCGGTGTGGTTTTTTTTGATGGCCTTCGTCGCAGGGGCGGTCTGCGGGGAGTCTGGCTGTTTGGAGCCCCCTGTTGGGGCCGTGGGGTCGTCCTGGGTCGTTGCGCCTGGCTGGGCATTGTCCGCAGTGGCCGCTATGGCTGCTGAACTGCGTCCGGATTCAGATGCGCTGGCGGCGTGCGGGGCCGGGCGGGCCGAGGGCCCCGGTTGTGGCACCGCACGCGGTTTGTCCAGGGACTGCAGGGCCGAACGGAACAGGGTGTCCAGGGTCTGCTGGCGGGAATGGCGGCTTTCCAGACACATCGCCCCGTGCAGGTAGACGCCGCGCACCAGGGTGCGGCCGTCCTCGAGCCTGAGGAAGGTCACGGCGATGCGTCGCCCGAGGTTCAAGAGTGAAAACGGAGGTTTGACCACGGTCAGCCCCACCCGTCTGTCAGCCGAGAGCGCGGTCAGCCCCAGGCGCGAGACGGCGCTGTTCACGGCTTCCCATACGGCATCGTAGCCAAAGCTGAAGCTCCAGGTCAGTTCGGTCTCGCGGGCGGTGAATGCCGCATGTTCGACGACGAACGGCTGGCTGGGATGTGCATTGTCGCTCACGTGGGCCTCCTTGGATGGTCCTGCAAGCATGCCTCAAATGCGAAAGCCGTGCAACGGGGGGGGGCGCAACCAGGGCGGATCAATGCAGGAGCGTCTCGAATCCGGCCAAGGCCTGCTCCACGAAGGCCGCAACCAGCACGGGGTCCTTGCGCCCATCACGAGACTCGACCCCGGTGTGCGCGTCCACCCCGGCAGGGCGGACGGCGAGGATGGCTTGGCGGACATTGTCCGGGTTCAGCCCTCCAGCCAGGATCAGCGGGAGGGGAGACAGCTCGGCCAGGCGGCGGCTCACGGCCCAGTCATGGACCTTGCCCGTGGCTCCCGTGGCTCCGGTGGAGGGGTCGAAGGTGTCGGTCAGAAAGGCGTCGCAGTGCCCGGCCAGGGCGAGGACCCGTTGCTCCATGCGCCGCATGGCCTTGGCATCAGGGGCGGGGGGCACGATGAGACTCTTGATGACGTACAGCTCTGGGCGTGTGGCTTTGAGTGTTGCCAGAGTCGCGGCGGTCATGTCCGCATGCAGTTGCACACACGTGACTCCGAGTGTGTCGCAGAGCGCGCTGATCTCGTCCGGGGCGGTGAGGTAGGTGATGAGCACGGCGCGGACGCCCCCCGGCAGGGTGTGGACAATGCTCGCGGCCTCGGCCTCGCTGATGTCCTCGGGGTGCACGGCCAGGCGCAGGGGCAGGCCGATGGAGTCCACCCCCAGTCGGGCCAGCAGCAAGGCCTCCTCCCGGTCCAGGACCCCGGCAATCTGGATGCGTGGGCAACGGCGATCAATCATGGCTGTCGCCTCCCTCCAGGCTGAAATCGTTGAGGAAGAAATTGGAGATGGCCGAGGGGTGCTGCTCGGCCTTGCGGAGCACGTCAAAGCCCGGCCCCGGATGCGGGGGAGGCTGTGGGCAGGCTTGTCCCGCTTGCTCGAACAGACGGCTGGCGTCGTCGTACTCGCCGTTGTCCCAGGCCATGAGCGCCTTGTCCAAAGCTTGGAGTTCCGCCAGCCCCCAATGTCCAGCGGATTGTTCCTGCGGCACGGGTTCTCCGGTGAGCCTTGCGAGCCGCTCCACGGCGCGGCTGGGCCAGGAGGCCAACTCGGACAGGGGCACGTCGAAGGTGATGCTCCTGCCCTGGGCGGGCCAGGGGTTGGATGCACGGGCCACGGCGGCCCAGGCCGTCTTGCGCAGCACCGTCAGGTGTTCTTCCAGGGCCTGGCGCTGTTGCCCCAGCTGTTCGCGCCGTTCCCGGAAGGCCTCGGGGGTGAAACGTCGGACCCCTTCCATGCCCAGCACCAGGCGGCGCTCATAGTCCTTGATCCGCCCCTGGAGAGCGGCCAGTTCTGCCACGGTCGCACGGTGTTGCCCCATGGCCTGAATGGCCTGGGCGACCTTGCCCTCCCGGTTCAGTCTGGTGGCGGTCTCTGCCTGCTGGTCGCGGCGTTGCACCAGGGGCGACAGTTCGTGGACGGCGTCGAAGTATTCCAGAATTTCGGAGCAACGCTCCTGCTGTTCCTGCAGCTGACGGAGCTGCGATTCGCCCGTGGCCCAGGCGTTTTCGGCACGCTGGCGTTCATCCATCAGACGTTTGGCCCGTTTCTGGAGCGATTCCGTGAGCTGCACGGCTAGGGTGGTGCGCAGCACGTCGGGTTCATCTTCGGGAATGGCCGAGGACAGGGTTACGGCGTGGTCGGACCCAAGGATGCGCGCCAGTTCCAGGGTTTGGTCCAGGGTGGCGGGCAGGTCGGAACCGGATTCGGCCCGCAGGGCGAAGATCAGTTCGCGGGGCGCGGGTTGCAGGGTCTTGGCTCCGGCCAGGGCCTCAAGCAACAGGAAATGCAGGGCGCGGTCCATGTTCGGCAGGGCTTGGCGCTGATCGGTCTCGGGCAGGGCGGGCAGGATGACCACACTTTCGGGAACGGCGGGCAGCAGCTGCCCCCGGCGGTGATCCTCCAGGATGCGCCGAGCGCCCAGGCGGTAGGACAGGATGCGCAGGGCTGAGGCCCGCTGGATGAGTTGCTGCTCCAGGGCGGGGTTGCCGGGTGCGGAAAAATGACGCCAGAGGTCCTCGGTCTGGGCGGGTCGCCCGAAAAACCACAGGGCGAGCCCCAGTCTGACCGTGGTTTCGAGGTGCTCGGGCTGGCGCTGGCGCAAGGCCTCGAAGCGTCTGACCGCGGCGTCAAAGCGTCCGGCGTCGAAGAGCTCCCTGCCTTTTTCCAGCAGTTCTGCATTGGAACTCTGGGCCAGGATGGCCGTCTCGCGGGCTTCGGTGTCCAGAGCGGGCATGTCGAATTCGTGCTGGCCGGGGATGCAGCCTGCGGCCAGGAGCGTCAGGCACAGGACCCCGGCCCTCAGCAGCCGTGAAAGAGGAGTCTGGTCGAGGCCTTTGCAAGGGGAGTGGATTGTCATTGGCATGGTGGACAGCAGCCTATCAGAGCCGGCTTGCGGAGCAAAGCGGGTCAATTGCCGGGCCGGGCGCGGTCCAGTGGCCCGCAGTAGGTGACGAGTCCTTGCTCCAGGACCAGGGCCTGCTTGATATTGGCGGGAATTTCCTCGGGGCGGTGGCTGATGCAGACCAGGGTCACCCCCGTGTCTTCCAGGGCCGCGAGTCCCGCCAGGAAGCCTGCGCGTGATTCGCTGTCCAATCCGGCGCAGGGTTCGTCCAGGATGAGCAGGGCCGGGCGCGTCACCAGGGCGCGGGCGATGATCAGCCTGCGTACCTGGCCATAAGACAGGCTGCGGATGGGGCGATCCTCGAAGCCCTGCATTCCGATCAGGGCCATGCACTGGCGCGCCCGGTCCTTTTGGCGGGCCTCGGCCCGGTCATAGAGTCCGATGCTGGAAAAGAAGCCCGAGGTCACCAACTCCAGGCCCGTCACGTTGTAGCGGTATCCGGCCTGTAATTCCGGCGAGACCAGCCCGATGCGCTTGCGGATCGTCCAGATGTTGACCAGGCCGGACTGCCCGAACCAGGCGATGCTGCCTGTGGATGGGAGTACGCTGCCCATGGCCAGGGCGGCCAGGGTGGATTTGCCCGCGCCATTGGCCCCCAGCACGGCCCAGTGTTCCCTGGGGCGCACCGTCCAGTTGACGTTGGTCAGGACTTGGCGACCGCTGCGCGTCACCGAGACGGCCTCCAGATGCAGCAGTGTGCCTGCTTCGCTGTCCGTCGTGGGCCGGGGAGGTTCGATGCTCAGGGCCGCAGAGCTGGCCTGGGGTTCGTCCCGGGTCAGAACCTCGGCAGCCGGGCCGCAGCGTTCCAGGCGACCGTCGCGGACCACGGCGGCATGGGTCAAAAAGGGGGGGCATTCCGGCAGGTGGTGGGTGCTCAGGATGACCTGGGTGCCGCTTGCGGCCACGGTGGACAGGGTCTCCAGGATGCGCTGGCGCATGCGTTCGTCCAGACCTTCCAAGGCCTCGTCCAGAAGCAGGATGCGGGGCCTGCGCACCATGGCCCGGGCGATGTGCACCAGCCGACCCTGTCCGCGTGAGAGTTCAAGGACGTTGCGGTCCGCAAATTCACCTGCGCCGATGGCTTCAAGCTGCGCCCGCGCCCGGTCCCGGTCTTCGGGCATGGGCTCGCCCCACAGGGCCAGGGTGTCATAGATGCCGGTGCAGACCAGTTCCTCGCCAGTGTAGCCCCGGTCGGATCGTACCCAGGCGTCCTGGTCGTCGGATGAGATCAGCGCGATGTTGGCTCGGGCGTCCAGAGCGCTTGCGGTGGGGTCGTTTCCGAAATTCCAGCTGCGTCTGCCTTCGTGCCCGAAGGGGCGGCCTTGGGCCGGATGGACCTCGCCGCGCAGCAGACGCATCAGGGTTGTCTTGCCCGCGCCGTTGCCGCCCAGCAGCGCCCAGTGCTGCCCGGGCATGATCTGCCAGCTGACATCCTTGAGGGCATGCCCTGGACCCAGGCGCACGGCGCAGTGTTCGAGTGAAATGATGGCGGAATCCATGCGCGGTGTTGTAGCGCGGGCTGCCCCAGATGCCAAGGGGCGGGTGCGCAAAGGCCCGGATTGTGGCCCGGACGCAGGAGCCCGGGCAAGGCGTTGGCCCGCACGAGGCGAACCTTGGGCTGAGGTCACTCTGGGGAGCGGGGCGAGGTTGCGTTCGGCCTGATACAGACACAGGCCGCCACGCACGATGCGTAGCGGCCTGGCTGGTCGGGATGGGATGGGTCTGTCTATGAACTACTTGGCGGAATCCAAGGCGACCTTGCCGTTGGTGAAGCCGAACTTGGCCATGAAGATCACCAGGGCCACCAGGGCACTGCCGGCTCCGATGAGGATGGACGTGTCCATGGGCAGGCCGAAGCCGATCTCGGCCTGGGCGATGAAGGTCGCGCAGACCGCGGTCATGAAGGTCGCGGGCAGTGTGCAGATCCAGTGGAGCTTGGCCGTCTTGGCCAGGTACACCGCACCGGCCCAGAGGACCATGGTGGCCAGGGCCTGGTTGGAGAAACCGAAGTAGCGCCAGATGGTGCTGAAGTTCTGGGTGGAGATCACGTAGCCGATGAGAAACAGCGGCACGGCGATCATCAGGCGCTTGGCGATGGCCTTCTGGTCGATCTTGAAGGTCTCGGCCAGGATCAAGCGGGTGCTGCGGAAGGCCGTGTCGCCCGAGGTGATGGGCAGCACGATGATGGCCAGCACGGCCAGGGTGCCGCCGATGGGTCCGAGCAGGGTGTGCGAGACTTCCTTGACCACGGCGGCGGGGCTGCCGGCGCTGATCACGGCCTGCAGGGCCTCGGGGGAGTTGTAAAAGGACATGCCGATGGTGGCCCAGATCAGGGCAATGATGCCCTCGATGATCATGGCCCCGTAGAAGATCTGGCGGCCTTCGCGCTCACTGGTGCAGCAGCGGGCCATGAGTGGGGACTGGGTGGAGTGGAACCCCGACAGCGCGCCACAGGACAGGGTGATGAACAACAGCGGCCAGATGGGCTTGTCGCCGGGGTGGGTGCTCATGGTGAAGTCCATGTTGGGCAGGATGGCGTAGTCGCCTGTCAGCAGCGCGATGGCCAGGGCCGCGGTCATGACGATCAGCAGGCCGCCCATGAACGGGTAGCAGCGGCCGATGAGCTTGTCGATGGGCAGGATGGTGGCCAGGAAATAGTAGCCGAAGATGCAGGCCACGAAGATGCCCACGTGCATCCCGGTGATGCCGGCCAGCAGCTTGGCCGGGGCCAGCACGAAGACCACGCCCACCAGCAGCAGCAGGATCACGGAGAAGACGCGCATGACCTGGCGGGCGGACATGCCCATGTATTCGCCCACCAACTCGGGCACGCTGGCACCGTTGTTGCGCATGGAGAGCATGCCGCTCATGTAGTCGTGCACTCCGCCCGCGAAGATGCAGCCGAAGACGATCCAGAGCAGGGCCACCGGGCCGTAGAGTGCGCCCAGGATGGGGCCGAAGATGGGGCCGATGCCCGCGATGTCCAGGACCTGGATCAGCAACAGCTTCCATTTGGGCATGGGCACGAAGTCCACGCCGTCTTCCAGGCGGCAGGCCGGGGTGATGACATTGGCGTCGGGCGCCATGATACGGTCAACAATCTTGCCGTAGGTGTAATAGCCGATAACCAGCGCGAAAAGGCAGACAAAGAAATACAGCACTAGATCCTCCCTGTGCGGTTGACTCATCCCGGTCGTATTCCGGGACGTGCGAGTCCTTACGCGCAGGCAGGATCTGTTTTCAATGGCCTCTGGCCCAAGTGTCGTTTTGGCCGTTTGAAATGCACGCAGCCCGCTGCGGGCCGGGGGCCTGTCCCCTCTGAACTTCTCAGGTCGTCAGGGGGTGGGCCCGGGGGATGCGCAACGCCACCAGGGTCCCCTGGTCTGGTGCCGACTGGATCTGCAGCCCGAAACTGGAGCCATAGATCTGTTTGAGGCGCAGGTTGCAGTTGGCCACGCCAATGCACTCGCCGTTGCCGTCCGAGGCCAGCAGTTCGTCCGGGCGGCCCAGGGGCATGCCCACGCCATCGTCCTCCACCAGGATGTGCAGCTCGTGGTCGCGCACGCTGGCGGTGAGGGTCACGGTGCCGCCCTGCTCGCGCCCGGAGATGCCGTGGCGGATGCCGTTCTCCACCAAGGGCTGGATCAGGAACGAGGGCACGGGCCAGTCCGCGCAGGCGTCGTCCACCCGGATGTCGGCATTGATGCGTCCGCCGTGGCGGGCCTGTTCGATGGCCAGATAGGCGCGTACATGCTCCAGCTCCTCGGACAGGGGTACCACACCGGCACTGGAATGCAGGTTCTTGCGCATGAACAGGGCCAGGTCCTGGAGCAGCACCCTGGCCTGGGCCGAGTTGGTGCGGCAATAGGAGGCGATGGTGTTCAGGGCGTTGAACAGGAAGTGCGGGTTGATCTGGGCCTGGAGGCGGCGGATCTCTTCGCGGGCCAGGAGGCGTTCCTTGATCTGGATATCCTCCAGTTCCAGCTGTGTGGAGAACAGGGCGGCCAGGCCCTTGGCGATCTCGAAACGGATGTTGTCCAACTCGCATTGGCGGGAGCCGTAGAATTTCAGGGTGCCCACGATGCGCCCGCCCTTGCTCAGGGGGACCACGATGGCCGAGGTGAACGGGCAGCGGGGGTGGCCGCAGCCGATGCCTGCGCGGTCCTTGATGAAGACCGGGGCTGTGTTGTGCAGCGCCTTGCGCGTTGCGCTGGTCACGATGTGCTGGCCCGGGAGATGGTGGTCGGCCCCTTCCCCGAGGTGCGCCAGGACCTGGGTGGCGTCGGTGATGGCCACGGCGGCCACGCGCACCCGGTCAAAGATCAGCGCGGCCACGGCCCCGGCGGTCTTCTGGGACAGGCCGTGGCGCAGGTGCGAGACCGTGGCGTCGGCGATGGCCAGGATGTGTTGGGCTTGGCTGGAGTCCTGTTTTTCGCGATGCAGGCCCACCAGACGGATGGTCTGCACGAACAGGGCCGCTCCCACGGTGTTGACCGCGATCATGGGCACGGCAATGACCCTGACCAGGGCCCAGGCGTCCGCAAAGGGTCGGGACAGGGTCAGCACCAGCAGCATGTGGAAGCATTCGCCCACCAGGGCGATGAGCGCGGCGGGCTTCCAGTGCAGTGGGTCCTTCAGGCGCATGGCGATGAGTCCGGCCACGGTGCCTTCCAGGAAGGTCGCCAGCCCGCAGGGCAGGGCCGAAAAACCCGAGGGGTCGATCAGGTTGCGGTGCAGTCCGGCGATGAATCCGGCCCCGGCCCCCACCAGGGGGCCACCCACCAGCCCGGCGGTGATCACGCTCATGGCCCGCAGATTGGCCACGGAAAGGTGCACCGTGCCCCCGGTGTAGGTGCCCAGGATGCCCAACCCGCCGAACAGCAGGGTCAACAGGACCGTGTTGCGGCGGCTGGTGGGCCGCAGGTCCAGGTTGCGGATGGAGCCGAAGGTCATGATCAGGAACGCGGCGGTGATCATCAGGCCGAAGCGTTCGACCAGCACCAGCAGTAAATCGAGAATGGGCATGGCTGAGATATCCTTGTGGCGTCTGCGCCGTACTCCCCGGGCAGGGTCGCTACGGGGCGAAGACGTGCTGAGGGCTTACAGGCCCAGACGGTCCTTGAACTGTTGGACGCGACCGCGGCTGATGGTGAGTTCGGTGCCCTCGGCATCGTCCAGCACGAGATTGTATTTGCCGTTGAACCAGGGCGAGAACTCCCGGATGCGCTCCAGGTTGACCAGCACCCCGCGGCCGGCCCGGAAAAAGGACCCCGAACCCAGGCGCTGCTCCAGGGATTCCATGGTGCAGATGCCGTGGCAGGGCCAGGCCCCGTCGCTGGTGTGGATCATCAGTCTGCGCGATTCGGTGGCGCAGAACACCACCTCTTGGGGTTTGAGCAGTGCGATGCGCCCGCCCCGTTCCACGGGGATGCGGCTGAACATGGGAGCGCCCACCCCGGCCAGGAGTCGCTCCAGGCTGGCCTGGGCCCGTGCGCGCGGCTCGCGGGCGGACATGGCCTCGCGCGCTCGGGCCAGGCTCTTGGAGAGCCGACCCTCGGTCACGGGTTTGAGCAGGTAGTCTACGGCGTTTTCTTCGAACGCCCGCAGGGCGTATTGGTCAAAGGCCGTGGCAAAGGTGATCAGCGGAGGGTTTTCCATGTCCAGGGTGGCGGAGACCACGTCGAAGCCGTTGCCCCCGGGCATCTCGATGTCCAGGAACACCAAGTCCGGAGCACAGGCCATGATCTGCTCGATGGCCTCGCGGGCCGAGCCTGCTTGGGCCACGACCTCGATGTCGCTGGATGCGGAAAGCAGATACGCCAGTTCGTCCCGGGCCGGTGGCTCGTCGTCCACGATGAGCACGCGGATAGGCATTGAGGAGTCTCCTTGTCGCCGCATTGTCCCGACCAAGGTACGGCAGACAGGGGTGCCGGGTAACGCCAAGGGCCGGGTGCTGTCAAGCCGCGCCTAGCCCTTGGGCATGTATATCCGTTTGAGCATCGTGGGCGGTATGGCATTATCCCAGTGGCCCGTGGCTTCGGCCAAGGCCCAGGCCGCCAGCAGCAGGGCTGCCGCAGCGGCCAGTACCAGCAAGGGGGAAACACGCCAGCGCCCTGCGATCCGCGCCTCCAGGCAGCCCTCTACCGGGCAGGCCCCGACGCACTGCATGCAGCCGATGCATTCCGGGCTGCCCACGCGATCCTTGGTCTTGACGTCGATGCCCGAAGGGCAGGCCTGGTTGCACTTGCCGCAGTCGATGCACTTGTCCTGTGCGCGGTGCACGGCCAGGGGCGAGAGCATGGACGCCAGTCCCAGCAGCGCGCCGTAGGGGCACAGGGCCCGGCACCAGAAGGAGGGTACGATCAGGGCCAGCAGGGCCAGGACACCGAGCACGGTGAGGGCGATCGTGGACGGAGCTAGGAAAAAATCGAGCATCCGGGCGTCGGCGGTCAGATTGTAGGACCCCGTCAGAAACTGGCGGATGCTTGGGACATCCATCTGCATCCATGTAATCCAGACAAAGAACCCCAGCAGCAGGTATTTGGGGACGGTCAGGGCCGTGGACAGCCGGGGGCCGGGGGTGCGCGAGAAGCCCAGGGCGCGTCCGACGCGTTCCAGCAGATTGTGGAGAAAGCCCACGGGGCAGATGGTGGCGCAGAAGCCCTTGCGCAGGATGAAGGCAATGCCCAGAGCGGTCAGGAGCAGGGTCAGCCCGGCGGGGTGGATCTGGTCCCAGACTCCGGTCAGCAGGAACTGCTTCAGTGCCATGAAGGCGCTGATGGGCAGAAAGCCCTCCACCGCGGGCGGGCGCGGGCTGAAGACTTCGGTCTTTGCGCTTGCCCAGAGCAGAAATTGCTGGAAGCGGACTCCGGTCCAGATGCAGAATAGGCAGAAGACGGCTTGGATCAGTAGTCGGAGTCGCTTGGGGGTCAGGTGTCGGTTCATGTGGCGTCGCTGGTTGAATGGTTGGGCCGTTGGGCGGTGATGACTCGTGGGGCGAGTGTGGTCGTATCGCTTGCCACCGTCTTTGACCGGGGTCAAGGACCCGGTCGCGCAGGGCATGGCTTGGCCAGGAATGGCCGCTTTCCCTTTTCAGGCCAGCGCACAAGAGGTATGCTGATTGGTACTGAAATACACGGAGGATTGCATGAACGATCAACCTACGGCCCTGGCCGGGATTGTCAGTCGGCTGGATGACATCGCCGTCCAGATCAGGACCCTGGAAGCCGAGGCCGAGATCCTGCTGCACACGCACAACGACCCCGATGGCTCCGAGGCCAATATGCGTCGCAAGGCCGAACTGTTGAGCGAGATACCAGAGGTGCTGGAACCGTTGCTGGGCGATCTGGACGGGGAACTTCGGGCCAAGGTCGAGAGCGGAGCGGACGGCTTTGCCCAGCGGGGCATGATGGCCCTGAACCAGGGCAGCGTGTTCTGGATGCGCAATCTGCTCTATCCTGATGATTATGAGCAGGGGCAGCCCAATGACCTGGAGCGGTTCATCAGTGAGCTGGTGGGCCGCTGACCGGGAATGATTCATCAAGGGGGGGTGTGTGGACAAGATCAAAGTCCAGACCTGTTTGGATGCCCTTTTTGGTTGTGCGGACGAGATCAGGTATGAGGACGACGCCAAGGGCTATTCCGTCCTGTTTCTGAACGAACGGGACAAGTTTGTGGTGCGCCTGGAGCGCCGCGCCAACGAGACCGTGCCGATCCGGGAAAGCATCGAGCATGAGTGCAGGGACTACGGCGAGGTCGTGGCCAGACTGACGGACATCGTTTCCATCTATCACGATGAGAGCGATGCCCCGCGCATTATCGAGACCATTCTCACCGGGGCCTTGCCCAAGTAGGCAGGCTGTTGAAAAACGCACGATTGCTGCGTTGCTGCGATGAACAAGACTCCTCACGTACGGTAAAAAGTACGCTTCGGAGTCTTTTTCAGCTTGCGCCATGCACTCGCACCTTTTTGGACAGCCTGGAGGGCGAATGGAACAACGCACGGAATCGAGATCGGGTGTCTACGAATCAATGACCTTTTTCAGATCCACCCCGTATTTGCGCATCCGATTGAGCACGGTGCCGCGGTTGACGCCCAGGATGCGAGCCGCCTGGGATTGGTTGCCTCCTGAGCGTCTCAGGGCGTCAAGAAGTGCCTCCCTAGGGCTGAAATAGGCATTAGTGGCCTTGGTATCGGCTTCAGACTTGTATCCGGGGCCTTTTTTAATGTCCTCAGGACGGGCTACCTCCTGGACTTGCGGGGGCAGGTGCTCCGGGGCCAGAGGTCCCTGATCCGTGATCATACAGGCGTATTCCAGGGCGCTTTTCAGTTCGCGCACGTTGCCCGGCCAGGGGTAGCGCGCCAGCAGGCGCATGGCCTCCGGGGTGGCCCCGCAGGCCTTTTTGTCAAAGCGTGCCGAGATCTCGGTCATGAAGTGCCGCGCCAGCAAGGGGATGTCCGCCACGCGCTCGCGCAGCGGCGTAATATGGATGGGGATGACGTTGATGCGGTAGAAGAAGTCCTCGCGGAACCGGCCCTGGCTCACAAGGTCCTGCAGGTTGCGGTTGGTGGCGGTGATGATGCGCACGTCCACCTCCACGGGACGATGGTCGCCCACCCGCTCCAGGGTCTTGTTCTCCAGCACTCGCAACAGCTTGACCTGAGTGTTCAGGGGGACGTCCCCGATCTCGTCCAGGAAGATGTCGCCCTGATGCGCGGCCTCGAAGCGGCCCTGGCGGTGGCGGATGGCCCCGGTGAAGGCCCCCTTGACGTGGCCGAAGAGTTCGCTTTCCAGCAGGGACTCGTTGAGCGCCGCGCAGTTGAACTGTACGAAGGGCTTGTCCGAGCGGGGCCCCATGTCGTGAATGGCCTGGGCCGCCAGCTCCTTGCCCGTGCCCGATTCCCCGTAGATGATCACCGGCGCGTCCGAGCGCGCGGCGCGTTCCAGGATGGAGAATAGGCGGCGCATGGGGGCAGAATTGCCCACCATGCCGTGGAAACCCGTGCCGAACAGTCGCGACAGTTCTTCGATCCTGCGGTCGCGCTCGGTGATGGCGCTGATGTCCGTCAGGGTCTCCACGCTGGCCAGGACCTCGCCGCCCTCGCTGAGCAGGGTGGCGTTCTTGATGACCTCCACCGTGGTCCCGTCCTTGCGCAGGATGCGGCAGTGCTGGCGGGATTCCTTCTTGGTGTCGAACAGCCTGCACCAATGGTCGCGGCCCTCCTTGATGGACAGCTTGCAGGCATCGCATTGCAGGACCGTGCAGGGCTTGCCCAACAACTCCTGGCGTTTGAAGCCCGTGAGCTTTTCTAGGGCCTCGTTGACCATGGAGATGCGGCCGTCGCGACCCACGATGAGCAGGCCCTCGCTCATGGTCTCGATAATGCCTTCCAGATAGTTCTTTACGGAATCCTGATTCATTCTATCCTCAACAGTATTTAAGCAGTTGCTTCATCACATGCTTAAATAGTGCTTAATTATTTGCTTGGCAAGGCACTGGTCCTGAAGGGGAGATGTTCCGGGAGCCTAGATCCTGCATGGCTTGAACAGGAGTCCTCGGTTCTGCGCCGGAATCGGCACGGCAACTGCTATGACTGACTCTGGATTGAAACGCCCGTGACGGGTGATGGTTCCGGACCCATGACAAAAGAGACTCCGCGCATGAATCGAAGAAAATTCCTCAAGGCCTTGGGTGTGGGTGGCGCCGCGGTGGCTGCCGCACCTGCCGGGGCTGCGGCCTCGGCTGTCCACGCTGCCGCAAAGACCGGTGCGACAACCGGCACGGATGGGACGGGGTCGATCTCGTCCCGGGGTGAGGACTTGGCCACCCTGCTGGACTTGTCCAAATGCATTGGCTGCGGGGCCTGCGTGGAGGCCTGCGCCGAGGCCAATGCCCATAAGAAGCCCGAGCCCCAGGGGGCGATTCCACGCCCCAGACCGCATTCGCGCACCAGGGTCGAGGACTGGTCGGGCCGCCGCGATGTGACGGACCGCCTGACCCCCTACAACTGGCTGACCATCCAGACTGCCGAAGTCCAAAAGGACGGCGAGTCTCTGGAAGTGAATATCCCCCGGCGCTGCATGCATTGCGTGAACCCGCCCTGTGCCGACCTCTGCCCCTTTGGCGCGGCCCTGAAGCAGGACAACGGCATCGTGCGCATCAACGAGGCCATTTGCCTGGGCGGGGCCAAGTGCCGCAAGGTCTGCCCCTGGGGCATCCCCCAGCGCCAGTCCGGCGTTGGGTTGTACCTGGATCTCTTGCCCGAATATGCGGGCAATGGGGTGATGTACAAGTGCGACCGCTGCTACGACCGTGTTGCCCAAGGCGAGTTGCCCGCATGTATCGAGGCCTGTCCCGAGGGCGTGCAGAGCATCGGCCCGCGTTCGGAAATCATCGCCCGCGCCAAGGCCCTGGTCGCCGAGACCGGCGGCTTTCTCTACGGTCTGGAAGAAGGCGGCGGCACCAATACCCTCTATGTCTCACCCGTGCCCTTCGATGTCCTGAACGAGGCCATCGCCAAGGGGCCAGGCCAACCGCACCTTGGTCCGGCAGAGGATGTCATGGCCCGGGACGAGAGTCTGGCGACTGTGGTTGCCGCCGCCCCGTTCATGGGGCTGGCCGCCGGGCTGCTGACCTTTGTGCATGGCATGAAAGGCGGGGAGGGCGGTCATGAACGCTAGCCCCTGGATGTCCCGCCTCTGGACCGCCAGTCTCTCGCTGCTGGCGGTGACCGGCCTGGCGCAGATGCCGCTGTTCAACCGTTATTACATGACCAGCATTCCGGGGTTGTCCTGGCTGGGAGATTTCGGGTTGACCCATTCCCTGCATTACCTGGCGGCGGCTGTCTTTTTGTTCCAGGTGTGTTATTGGATTGCTAATACCTGTTTTGCGAGGGGCTGGGGCCTGACGTCCACGGGGCGCTGGCGGGTACTGGCGCTGGCGCTGCTGGTGGTGACCGGCTTGGTGAGGGTGTCCAAGAACGACCCGGACCTCTGGTACAGTCCGTCCGTGGTCATGGCAGTGGACTGGGCGCACCTCGCTGCAATGATGCTTTTCGGGGTTCTGGCCTTGACCGCCCGCAGGCTGTCCCAGCCGTATCTCGTACAGATCATGGAGAAGCGCCCGCCCCGTATGGATTGATGCCTAGCAGCGGGGTATAGATGCATTTAATCACCTACATTTTATCAGGGAAAAGTATTGGAAATAACCCGGCATGGGTGTAACGTGTGCGCTAAACCAAGATAATTAGGCGTAACCCATTGAAATCACTCCATGCCGGGAGGTAAAGGATGAAGCTGTCAACTCGTAGCCGTTACGGAACCAGAATGCTGCTGGATATCGCGGAGAACTCCAACGGAAAACCCGTGTCCGTGAGTGATATTTCCAAGAGACTTGGTGTCTCGGTGAAGTATCTTGAGCAGTTGATTCGTCCGCTCAAGCGCGGTGGGTACCTGGACAGCGTGCGCGGCCCCAAGGGCGGGCATGTTCTGACCAAGTCACCGAGCGAAATTACGGTGGGCGAAGTGGTCCGGTTGCTGGAGGGTGGAATCAATCTGACGGACTGTGTTGGCGACCAGGAGTTCTGCACGCGGTCGCCCCAGTGCAACGTCAGGAATGTCTGGGTCGAGGCCACCAAGGCCATGAACGACATTCTTGATTCGATCACCATCTCGCAGATCAACTACGAGAACTGCAGCTCCTAGCGGGGGGCACAACACCCCCCGTTGCAACCGCTTGCGGTGTCCACGCTGGGACGCCGCAAGGATTGGGAACCCCAGGGGGTGTCTGTATGACCGTATGCCTGTCTTTGGCCCGCGCCGCACTTCACGCGGCGCTTACCGTTGCTTCCTCCTTGATGCTGACGCTGCTGTTGGTGCTGCCGTCGCTCGCCGCAGTGGACACGTCCACCCCGGCGGGTGACGACGATGCGGCCCCTGGTCGCCAGTTGGCGCGCCAGGCCGTGAAGGAACAGCAGCTCTGGATCACTTCGGACCACTCCAAGCACGAGATCCTGAAACAGGATTTCAAGACTCCCGAGGACCTGACCAAGGCCTGCCTGACCTGCCACACCGAGGCCGCCATCCAATTCCACAAGACCATCCACTGGACGTGGTTGGACCCCAACCTGCCCAAGGAAGAACAGGTCGGCAAGGGCGGCCTTGTGATCAACAATTTTTGAATGAATATTCAAAGCAACGAGGCTCGTTGCACAAGTTGTCATGCAGGGTATGGCTGGAAGGACAAGAACTTCGATTTCACGGACCAGAGCAAGGTGGACTGTCTGGTCTGCCATGATCAGTCCGGGACCTACAAAAAGTTCCCCACCATGGCCGGGTATCCGGTCAAGGAACCCAAGAAGTTCGCGGGCGCCGAGCAGTTCTATCCCCCGGACTACAAGACCATCGTGGCCAGTCTGGGCCGCCCCTCACGCTCCAATTGCGGTTCCTGCCATTTCAACGGCGGCGGCGGCGATGGGGTCAAGCACGGCGACCTGGATTCGTCCCTGCTCAAGCCGTCCAAGAAGCTGGACGTGCACATGGGCGTGGACGGTCAGAACTTCGACTGCACCCGCTGCCACACCACGTCGGTCCACAATATTGCGGGGCGCATCTATTCCCATCCTGCTGCCGAGGAGCGCAAGAGTCTGCTGGAGGATGATCTGGCGACCAAGATCACCTGCGAGTCCTGCCACAGCGCCACCCCGCACAGGGCCGGGCACAAGGCCAATGACCATACAGACAAGGTGGCCTGCCAGGCCTGCCACATCCCCGAATTCGCCCGTGAAAAACCCACCAAGATGGAATGGGACTGGTCAACTGCGGGCAAGATGAAGGACGGCAAGCCCTATGTGCTCGATGGTCCGCTGGGCAAGCATTCCTACGACAGCAAGAAGGGTGATTTCCGCTGGGAGATGAACGTGGTGCCCGAGTATTTCTGGTTCAATGGCACCATCGAGAGCATCCGGGCCACGGACAAGATCGACGATTCCGGAGTGGTCAAGCTGTCCTGGCCCGTGGGCGAGAGGAATGATCCCAAGTCGCGCATCATGCCCTTCAAGGTGCACCGCGGCAAGACACCCTACGACCCGGTGAACAAGAACATGGTGCTCGCGCATCTGTTCGGCAAGGATGACGACGCCTACTGGAAGACCTATGACTGGGGCCGCGCCATCAAGGCGGGCATGGCCTATGCCTCCCTGGACTATTCCGGTGAGTATGGCTTTGTGGAAACCGAGTGGGTCTTCCCCACCACGCACATGGTGGCTCCCAAGGACAACGCGGTCTCCTGCAACGAATGTCATTCCAACACCAGCCGCCTGGCCAACCTGGCCGGATTCTACATGCCCGGTCGTGATTCCCAGGCGGGTCTGGATTTAGCGGGTTGGCTGGTTGTGCTGGCCTCATTCGTCGGTGTGTTCATCCACGGCGGGCTACGTATGGCCTCGCGCAGACGCAACGGGAAGGAGGACTAGCTCATGCCCATGAAACAAGGAATGAAGAAGATCTACCTCTATACCCGGTTCGAGCGTTTCTGGCACTGGGCCCAGGGGGCGCTGATCGTGACCTTGGCCCTGACCGGGTTCGAGGTCCATGGGACCATCGACCTCTTCGGGTTCGAGAAGGCCGTGGCCATCCACGACTTCTGTGCCTGGAGCTGGCTTGGCCTGTATGTGTTCATCGTCTTCTGGCTGGCCACCACGGGTGAATGGAAGCAGTACATCCTCACCATGGAGAAGATCTATGAGGTGGCGATGTATTACGTCAGCGGTATCTTCAGGGGCGAACCGCATCCCGTGCCCAAGACGGTGCGGCGCAAGCACAATCCCCTGCAACGCCTGACCTACGTCTCCATCTCCGCGGTGCTCATCCCCTTCCAGATCGGCACGGGGCTTCTGTACCTGTTCTACAACCAGTGGGCGGAACTCGGCATTGCCACCTCCCTGTCCCTGGATATGGTGGCCCTGCTGCACATGGCCGGAGCCTTTGGCTTTTTGGCCTTCCTGGTGGTCCACGTCTACATGACCACCACGGGCCACGCCGTGTCCGCGCACATCATCGCGATGTTCACTGGCTGGGAGGAGGTCGAGGACGTGGATTCGGTCCAGGAATGGGAGAAGAAGTCCGAACGGGCCTGATGTCATTGTCTGCAACGTCGCCGGCATGGGCGCCCCGTGGAGTGATCCGCGGGGCGCCCTGATGATTGGTCGCGAGGGGCTCAATCAATGAAAATCAGTTCAATTTAGGCTTGTTGTTTGGGAGAGAGCATCATATCCATGCCGTTCGGAATATCCCTGTGCTTGGATGGCTATTCTGATATATCACAGCAAGAGAAGGATTCCAGTGTGCCTACGTCTGTTTGCCGTTGTCTGAGTTTTTTGGCTATTTTTGTTCTTATGGTGTTCTGCCCTTCTGGATATGCTGCCCAGCAATCGCTGCGCGTTGCCTTCAGTGAGCTTCCGCCGTGGAAGATTGCAGGACCTAACGGGAGTAAGGAAGGAATCGACACGGAGCTGTTTCGACTCGTAGCCGAGCGGATGGATCTGCATTTGGAGTTTGTGGAGGCTCCGTTTGTGCGAGGTCTCAGGATGCTGGAAAACGGAACCGTCGATGTGATGACCGGTGTCCTGCGACGCGCGGATCGGGAGACGTATCTGGATTTTGTGGAACCGCCCTACAGAAGGTATTCGAACAAGGCCTTCTATCTGAAGAAAGGCCAGGGACAGTTGATACGCTGCTATACGGATCTGTACGATCTGACCATTGGCGTGGGGCGTGAGGAGAAGTATTTTCCGACGTTCGATCATGATCCCCTGATCCACAAGGAGGCTGTGAGCAACGGGCGTCTGAATATCAAGAAACTGCTACACGGTCGTTTCGATGCCTTTATTCAGACCGAAGCCGCTGCCGACTACCTGATTCGGGAAATGGGGCTTGAGGATCAGATCGAGAAGGCTCCGTTCGTCTATCGCAAGGTTCAGCCTGTCTACATCGTGATCTCCAAGCTCTCTCCCCTGGCCGAACGCAGGGCAGAACTGAGCTGCATCGTGCGGGAACTGCTGCAGAGCGGGGAATATGACCGGCTCCGCTGGAAGTATCTGCCGCACTAGGATCGTTTCTCCAGATTGATCTCAGAAGCCCCGGGCGATGTCGCACGGGGTTTTTGTTTTGCTGGGCTGCGGGAACAGGCTTGGCTGGTGGTCTGTTTTATTCGGTAACTGTTTGCTGATACTGGGAAGGGTGTTATGCTGAGGAACCGATTAAAAAAGTGGAGTCACGTTTTGCCGAACGACAAGCTCATGGCTGGCGGTACAAAAATAATGGTGCGCAATGCTTGCGTTTTGCTGCTTGTGTGGCTGCTCCTCGGGGTTGCCCATGCGGGGGCTATGGACAAGGCCGTGCTGCGGCTGGCCTTCAACGAACTGCCGCCCTGGAAAATCGTGACCCCGGACGGTCAATACTCTGGCGTGGATATTGAATTCGTGCGCTTGATCGCCGAGAAGATGGGGCTGGAGGTTCAGATTGTGGAGTGCCCGTTCGTGCGGGCATTGCGAATGATGGAAACCGGCGATCTTGATTGCATGGTGGGGATGCTGCACCGCCCGGAGCGGGAGCTTTATCTGCACTTCATCAATCCTCCGTATCGTTGGGATACGAACAAGGCGTTCTACTTGAAGCGCGGGCGGGCTCATTTGATCCAGTGTTATGAGGATTTGTACGGCCTGACGATCGGGGTGGGGCGGGGCGCGTCCTATTTTGAGAAATTCGATCGTGACGAGCTCCTTCGCAAGGTGCTTTTCGGTAAGGCCTTTCAGGAGATCAATATGTTGATCCATGGTCGGGTTGACGCCTTCATCGGTACCGAAGCAGCCACGGACTACCGCATCAGGAGTCTGGGGCTGGAAGCCGAGATCGAAAAAGCACCCTATGGCTACCGCGAGGAACAGCCGGTCTATGTGGTCTTTTCCAAGTTGTCACCACTGGTCGGGCGGCTGGACGAGTTTCAGATGCAGGCCCGCAAGCTGATCATCAATGGGGCATACAGACGTTTGCGGCAGGAGTTCTTGCCCGCACTGGAATAAGGGCAGCGGCTTGTACACTCAAAAGCGCCCCGGCATGACCTGCCGGGGCGCTTTTGAATGCATGAAAGGGGCTGCTCAACGTCGGGCCTGGGTCTTGGCGCTTGCTCCGCCCGCTGCGGTCCGGGCCGCCAATTCTTCGGCTTCTCGCCGCTGTTGGGCGATCTTGACATACTTCTTGCGCAACTCGGCGAAGTTTTCCTGAGAGTCGCGGCGTGAGGCCGGGGTCAAAAACGAGGTCAGGCGTTTTTCCAGGATGTGCGGGTTGGCTTCGGTCTTGATGGCGCAGACACCCTCGATGATCAGCTGCTGCACCAGGACCTCGCGGTCGGTCTTGCCCCGGATGTTCTCGGCCACGGGGGTCAGTACGAAGTTACCGAACAGGATGCCGTAGAGGGTAGAAATCAGGGCAATGGGGATGAAGCGCAGGACCTCGCCCGTGTCTCCCAGGCCGATGAGCAGGCCGATCAGGCCGATGACCGACCCCGCCAGGCCGAAGGCCGGGGCGTAGGTGGCCATGGAGCGGAAGACCCGTTCTTGCTGCATCCGTCGGGTTCTGAAAAAGTGGATTTCCGTGGCCAGGATGTCCCGGATCTCATGCTCGGGATAGTTGTCCGCCAGCATGTTCAGTGCGCCGCGCAGAAAGTGCATGGTCGTCTGCTCACCTGCCTTTTCCATGGCGGCCAGGCCGTCCAGGCGCGAGCGGATGGCCGTGTCCAGCAAAACGCCGATGACCGCATCCGGGTCGGTACCTGGGTGGGTATAGGTGCCCTTGGCCACGTAATAGGCCGTTTTGAGGTGGTCGTAGGGATAGGATAGCAGTGCCGCACCAAAGGTGCCCGAGACAACGACCATGCAGGCTTCGACGTTCAGGTAGGCGGCAGCGTTGCCGGTGATCAGGAACGCGGCGATGAAGATGACGGCGCAGATGGCCACGCCGATGATGTTGGCACGGATCATTGGGGGCCTCCTTGGGCCGGACGGGGCTGGGCCGGAGGCGGGGAGTCCGGCCGGGTCAGTTCAATCTCCACCCGGCGGTTGCGCAACCTGCCGTCAGGCGAGAGGTTCGGTGTCCTGGGCTTGTACATGGAATGCCCGGCGACGGTGATCTGTCCGGGATCGATGCGGGCCGTGGCCAGCAGCCGTTGGGCCACATTGACGGCGCGCTGGGTGGACAGCTCCCAGTTGGTGTTGAATTCGGGAGTGTGCACGGGGGTGGAGTCCGTGTGTCCGTGGATGGTCACGTTGTAGCGTGCCTTGGCGATGACGCCTGCCACGGTTGTCAGAAATGCGTCGGCTCCGGGGTTCAGGGTGGCGCTGAAGCGGTCAAAGAGCATGGGCCCGTGCATGCTGATGCGGATGGTGCCGTCCTCCATCTCCATGGTGACGTCCTGGAGTCCGGTCTCGGTGACGGCGGCAGACACCATCTCATACAGCTGCTGTGGCCCCACGTCCGGCAGGATGCCAGGCACGTGCTTTTCATAGGCCGCCACATCGCCTTCACGGGTCCCAACCTCGGAGATCTGCTCCACGTTCTCGAATTCCACATGCCCACGGAAGGCCTTCATGTAGTCCACCTTGGCGCTGGCATAGACAAACAGCACCGTGAACAGCACGAACATGGTCATCATCAGGTCCGACCAGGGCACTGACCAATGGAAGGTGGGCATGTCGTCACGTGGCGTCAGGTCTTCCATCCAGGGTCTTGCCCCCGGCTTGGAAGTCAGGCCGCCCTGGCCGGGCGCGCCCGGAATGTTGCCGTTGTCGTTGTCGTTCATGAGTGCTTCCCCCTGGTGGACAGGTCGGCGGGAGTCAATCCACCGACGGTGCGGATTGCTGTTTGCAATTCGTACGCCATTAATTGTCTGCTCTACAAGGGGGGAGAATTCAAGTTCGTCATGAAGGGTTGGGGCATTTGCCCCGGAAAGGGTGGGCTGGCAAGGGTTGGGTCCACTGCGTTTTGTTTGGCTGCGGGGGGGGGCTAGAATGGTCCGAAGTCCTCGAAGGGCAGGGGCCGGGCGAAGAGATAGCCCTGGCCTCTGCGGCAGCCCATGGAATTGAGGAGCTGGGCCTGCTCCTCGGTTTCCACGCCTTCGGCCACCACGTCCAGCCCCAGCACGTCGGCCAGGGTCAGCACGGTTCGCACGATCTCCATGTTTTCGTTGTCCGGGGACATGGCGCCCACGAATGACCGGTCGATCTTGATGGTGTCGATGGGGAAACGGTGCAGGTAGGAGAGTGAGGAGTACCCGGTGCCGAAATCGTCGATGGACAGGCCCACGCCCAGTTCGCGCAGGCGGTTCAGCTTGGGAATGGTCTTTTCCGCATTGCCCATGGCCGCTGTTTCCGTGATTTCCAGCTTGAGCATCTGCGCGGGGACCCCTGTTTCTCGGAGGATTGTTTCCACCTGCTGCACAAGCCCGCTTTTGCTCAGTTGCAGTCCGGAGATGTTGACCGCCAGCGTGAAGCGCTCATGATTTGCCCGCGCTGCCAGCTCAAAGTAGCGCTTGCAGGCGTTGCGCAGTACCCATTCGCCCAACAGTCCGATCTGGCCGGTGTCCTCGGCGATGGGAATGAACTCGTCCGGGGCGGTCAGGCCTCGCAGGGGATGGTTCCAGCGCACCAGGGCCTCGGCTCCGATGACCTTTCTGGTGGCCAGGGCCACGATGGGTTGGAAGTGGATGACGAATTCGTCCTTCATCAGGGCCTTGCGCAGGTCCGTGGCTGTGCGCATCACCTTCCCCGCCCGCTCATGCATGATGGGGTCGAACGCGGCGATGCTGCCCGGTCCCTGGCGCTTGGCCAGATGCAGGGCAATGTGCGTGTCGCGCAGAATGGTCTGTGCGTCATCGCCCGAATCGGCCTGGGAAATACCCACGCAGGCGGTGATATAGAAGCTCTGTCCGGCTACGGTCAGCGGTTCGGCCATGGACGCCTGCACGGCCTTGGCGAAGCTTATGGCTGCCGTCTGGGTGATGCCGCCGGAGAGGGCCAGGGCGAATTCGTCTCCGCCCAGTCGGGCGACGATGGTGTTGCCGGCTCGGAAGTCCGAGAGCCTGGAGGCGAACGACTGCAGCAACTGGTCACCCATGCCATGGCCCAGGCCATCGTTGATGATGTGGAACTTGTCCAGGTTCAGTGTGCAGATGGTCACGGATTTGCCCACAGCCAGGGTCTTGTCCAGCCAGGCGAGCAGGCTGGTGCGGTTGGACAGACCGGTGAGCACGTCGGAATAGGCATGCCTTCGCAGGTCGGCTTCTGTGCGCTTTTGCCGGATCAGGGCAGCCAGCACGTCCGCTACCCCTTCGAGAAACTGGTGCGCCTTGGCGTCGAGTTCTTCCGTTTCGGCAATGACCAGGGTCAGCACGCCCAGCAGCCTGTCATCCGTGCAGATGGGCACGCTGACGTTGCTGTGGTTGCCCAGACCGACGCAGTGTCGTTCGTGCCCGGTGGATTGGTTGGTGTTGACCTGGATGGTGCGGCGCTCGGCTGCCCGACCGCAGACGCAAGTGCCCAGGGGGACCGTGGAGCATTGGCGCAGGATTTCCAGGGGCAGCTGGGAATGAACGGCCATGCTCAGTTGCCCGCTTTCGGCGTTGGCCAGGAAAATGGCCCCCACGGAACTGGCTGTGAGCCATTCGACGGACAGCGCGATGGTCAGCGCCTGCTCCAGGGTCTCAAGCAGGGAGTTTTCGTGGAGCGAGAGTTCCATCAGTCCCTTCAAGGTCTTCTGGATGTCGAAGTCGCGGGCCAGTTCGTTCTGGGCCTCGGAGAGTTTCCGGGCCCGCTGGTCGACCATCTCTTCAAGATGTCTGGTGTATAGCTGGATCAATTCCTTCTGGTCACGGATGGTCCGGTGGGTCTGGATGCGGACCAGGAGCTCGTTCATCTCAAAGGGCTTGGCTACGAAATCGACGGCTCCGGCTTCGAAGGCCCTGACCTTGCAGTTCGAGTTGTCGTTGGCGGAGAGAAACAGGATCGGGATGGTGGCCAGGGTCTCGTGTTCCTTGAGCTTGCGGCAGGTCTCGAAACCGTCCATGTCCGGCATGGCCGCATCCAGCAGGATCAGATCCGGTGGGCTGTCCAGTGCCATGTCCAGTGCCTGCTGTCCGCTGAGGGCGGTGGTTACGCTGTAACCGTGTTCGCTGAGGTCGCTTTCGACCAGTCTCAGGGTGATGTATTCATCGTCAACGACGAGAATCGACGGGAGCTGATTGTTCATGAACTTGCTTTGGGCTGTCCGCGATAGAGGTCTAAGTGCTTGTTCCAGTTCGCAGATATCAGACAAAAAGCAAAGCTGCTACTGTTTTAATATAATTCAGGAATGATTGAAAATCTTGATTGGTTTCAGGGGCAGCCATCAGGAATATCCGCAACACTGAGTTCGGCGTAGAATCGCCCGACAATGACCTTGCTGGAGATCCTGACCGGGAGCAGGCGCTCGTCTGCGGTGACCCAGATCAGCAGCTTGGCGTCCTTGCTTTTTTTGAACACCCCGCCAATGTGTTGCAACTCGGGCTGGACCACGAAGGTGTCGAAGGTCCCGGCGGGGACCTTGATGGTCTCGCGGCCGATGACCTCGGCCCCGCCGATGACGCATTTCACGCCATCGGTCACCGGGCAGGTCACCGAGGCCCCTTCACGGATATCCATGAAGCGGAAGGCGTAGAAAATGGACAGCGGGTCGAAGGTGCCGGGGAGAATGACGATGGGTTTCTTGGGGCCGTTGATGATGTTGGAGTATTGGGCCCGGCCTCGGTCCCAGAAGAAGTTCACCGTGATGTTGCGCTTGTAGGAGCCTTCGCGCTGGTTCTGGAGATAGAGCAAGGATCTGGTCATGCCCGCATCGGTGTAGGAGTCCACCTGGTCGCGCACCTTGTAGAAGAGGTCCGCAAAGCTGTTGGTGCGGGCTGTCATCCGAAAATGTCGGGCTTGCTGGCCGTCCATCTCGGCCGGGGGCATGACCTCGATGCAGGCCTCGCCGGCGGGCACAGCTTCCCAGCTCAGGCGGTAGGTCAGCTTTTCGCCGGGGCAGAAGGGCACGGTCGCCCCGGCCCAGGCGGGTGAGGTAAGCAGGCAGGACAGGAGGGTCAGCAGGGCGATGAACTGAGGCATGAGGTGCAATCCTTTGCGGCGGAGGTGAATGGAGGCTTGAGTATTTATACCCTCCCGAGCTGTGGGAGTGCAAACTACAAATAAATGGACGTACCTGAGGCGCGCTCGCGGATTTTGTCTGTGCGGTCCAGGACGGGCTAGACCCTGTGCATGGACTTGTGCACGGAGATGAAGTGTTCCTGCATGGCGAGGCCGCCGCCCGTCTGGTTGCATTTCTCCAGGCCGCCTTTCATGCCGGCGTCGTGCGGGTTGCCCTGGATGGAGGTCACATCCACGTTTTCCACCTTGACCATGATGGGACAGCGGACGGTACACATTCCACAAGTGCTGTACACGGTATCCATGCCCATGGTTGCTTCTCCCTGGTTTTCAAGAATGATGCGGAGTCTCCGCGAGGGGGTTAGATAATGGCGGGTTCCGGACAAATGGGCCAACCACGCTCAAGCAAAATTACTGCGCCTTGGGAGGGTGCAACAAAGCCTGCTGCCCTTGTGAAATAAATAACAATATAAAATAGCCCTTGTTATCCCTTGGAGCATGTTGTTCAACAACTTGTCGTGATTAAGTGCCAGTCCTTGCACCATCCTGGTTTATTGCCCAGAGAAAATGAGGGCGATGCGGGGAGGGGTTCTGATTAGCCTGGGTGGCCGGTCGGGATTTTTGCCGGGACAGGCCAAGAGAAGGCGGTGCGTTGAAACAGCGAAAGCTACGTTGTACCTGGATTGGGGACAGTGTTTGAATGGACAAACAGTACACGACCTCCGCAGTATGAAACAAGTCGCCAGCAGTGCATAGATAATGCACGCTGAAGTAGTTTTGGCTTTAATATAGATATAAGACGAGCGCATGTTAAATGCGATTTGGAAATTTATCGGCTTGACATATTGTGTTCAAATATGGTTCGGATGTCGAGCCTCAGAGTTTAAAAATGTCTGTGTTTCAGGCTTGATGTAGGTCGCCGGTCAGGGCCGTTCCCTTGCCGGTCGATCATGCAGAGCGCCTCAATCCATAAGGAGGACGAGGCATATGGTCTTTACTTGGCTGAACCTCGCGATCGTGCTGGCATTGTTGCTTGCCGTCGTTTTTGGTTTAGGACCGATTCTCGGCTCTGTCATTTTGGCTCCCCGGGTCCGGGGCGGGGATCATCTTGAGCCCTACGAGTGCGGCATGCAGCCCCACGGCCAGACTTCCTGGATCCGATTCGGCATCAACTACTGGATTTACGCCCTCCTGTTCCTGGCCTTTGACGTCGACGTCCTCTACCTGTTCCCCGTGGCGGCCTACTATCCGTTCTCTCAAGGCTGGTGGCCGTTCTTCAAGACGTTGATCTTCATCGTCGTGCTTGGATTGGGATGTGTCTATTTTTGGAAGAAGGGAGTGTTTGAATGGCCGCGCAAAATTTCGCAATAAGAGAGGCCATCACGACGCAGGACGACCCGATGGTCAACCTGAAGCTCGTGGGCAAGGCGTTGGACCTTTGTCGGGCCATGTCGTTGTGGCCAATGACTTTCGGCTTGGCCTGCTGCGCCATTGAAATGATGTCCGTGGGCATGGCCCGGTTCGACATCGCACGCTTCGGGGCCGAGGTCTTTCGTCCCTCGCCGCGTCAGGCCGACCTGATGATCGTAGCCGGCACGGTGTCCAAGAAGATGGCCCCGGCGGTGATCCGGCTGTACGAACAGATGCCTGCGCCCAAGTACGTCATCGCCATGGGCAACTGCGCCATCTCCGGCGGTCCGTTCAAGTTCAAAGGCCAGTACGGCATCATTGAAGGTGTTGACCAGCTGATCCCCGTGGATGTGTACGTCCCCGGCTGCCCGCCGCGTCCGGAAGGGCTGCTCGAAGGGCTGTTCAAGCTGCAGGAAAAGATCACCGGCCGCCGTTTTTGGCCTGAGCCGGACCAGGGCTAGGGGGGATGCGAGACATGCAGTGGCTCGAAGGCCTGACAACGGTCTGTATCGCGACAAGCGACTTTGGTGTGACTGGCGAAAATGCCAGCATCTTCCTCGACGGGGCCTGGATCAAGGCGGCGGCGAAGAGGTTTTACAAACAAGGATTTTTCCTGGAGGACGTGACCTGCCTCGACATGGAGGAAGGTTATGTCGTCCTTTATCACTTCGACCATTTCGATTCACCCGGGCGCATCACGGTCCGGGTGATTGCGGACCGGGAAGACCCCACTGTGCCGTCCATCGCCGACATCTATCAGGGTGCGGAATGGCACGAGCGCGAGTGCATGGACTTTTATCCGGTGGTCTTCAAGGGCAACCCCAATCCTTCGCGGCTGCTTTTGCCCGATGACATGGAGGAAAAGCCCCTGGTCAAGGCGGATGGCAAGCGCCAATCCATGCTGGGGCTGTTGCGGTTCACGGAGCTGGACCCCTGCGCCGGGGATTATCCCCTGCTCGGGCAGCTGGAGGAACGGCTCGCAGCCATTCGGGCAGAGGCGGAGGCCGCCGAAGCCGCCGCTGTGGCCGAGAAGGAAGCTGCAGAAGCCGCCGCTGTAGCCGAGAAGGAAGCCGCTGAGGCTGCTGAAGGTGACGCCGCTGTCGAGGACGAGGCGGAGTAGATAACGGACCTGCGACCGGGAACGGCCGCAAGGCTGTCAACGCCCAAAACGGGAATGCGCCATGCTCAAATTTGACGATCAGATTCTTGGGGATGCCTATTGCAGGCATTTCGAGAGAGGCCCAGACGATGACACCATGGTCATCAACATGGGACCTCAGCATCCGTCCACCCACGGCGTACTGCGCGTGGTGTGCGAGCTCGACGGCGAGTACATCAAGCGGGCCGAGCCGGTGCTGGGCTACATCCATCGGATGCACGAGAAGATGGGCGAGTCCAAGACCTATTGGCAGTTCCTGCCCAATATGGGGCGGGTGGATTACCTGCATGCCATGGGTTGGGCCCATACCTATGTGATGGCGGTGGAAAAGCTGGGCGGCATCGAGGTGCCGGAACGGGCTGAGTACATCCGCGTGATCATGACCGAGATGAACAGGATTGCCTCGCACCTCTTGTGGTGGGGGGCCTACCTGCTTGACCTCGGGGCTTTCACGCCCATCATGTACGCCTTTGCGGATCGCGAAAAGATGCTGGATATCATGCAGGATCCCACAGGATCCCGCCTGACATACTGTTTCCACCGCTTCGGCGGCGTACTCAAGGACCTGTCCCCCGCGGTGCTGGAAAGCATCCGTGACTGGGTTAAGTACCAACGCGAACGCTGGCCCATGTACAAGGACCTTGTCACCGACAACGTCATCCTGCGGGGCCGTGTTGAGAATATCGGCGTTATAGATAGGGACATGGCCATTCGCTATGGCGCTACCGGCCCGGTGGCCCGAGGTTCAGGCGTCAACTACGATTGCCGCAGGGACGAGCCTTATTCTGTCTATGACCGTTTCGATTTCGACATCCCCGTGTACCAGGAAGGCGACGCCTTTGCCCGCTACCTGGTGCGCGTCGAGGAGATGGAGCAGAGCCTGCGCATCATCGAGCAGGCCCTGGATCAGATCGACAAGGCCGAGGGCGGCCATATCGTCAAGAAGGCCCCCAAGCCTACCTACAAGCCCGAGGCGGGCGAGGTCTACATGGCCACCGAGGGAGCACGCGGCAAGATCGGCATCCATCTTGTCAGCGACGGGTCCAAGACGCCGTACCGTATCAAGTTGCGGGCCCCCGGCTACTGCAACCTGTCCCTGTTTGCCGAACTGGCGACCGGGACCATCCTGGCGGACGCGGTGTCCATCCTGGGAAGTATTGACTTGGTTATCCCGGAGATCGACCGATGAACGAACTCAGCACAATGATGGGTGGAATCCCCGTGGAACTGCTCCAGATCGCAATCGGACTGGTTTGCCTGGCTGCTTTCGTGGGACTGAACGCGGTGCTTCTGGTCTGGATGGAGCGCAAGGTTGCAGGTCATTTCCAGCGCCGGCCAGGTCCCTTTGAAGTGGGTCCTCACGGCCTGCTGCAAACCGTGGCCGACGCAATCAAGCTGATCGCCAAGCAGTTGTTCATGCCCAAGGGTGCGGACAGGATTCTGTTCTGGGCTGCGCCGTTCCTGGCATTTTTGCCCGTGTTCGTGACGCTCTTGCCCATTCCCTGGGGAGAAGTGATCGTCGCCCACGAGGTCAATCTGGGTATCCTGCTGATCCTGGCTTTTGCCGGGCTCGGCGTGCTTTCTCTGTGTCTGGCCGGCTGGAGCTCCAACAACAAGTGGTCGCTTTTGGGCGCCGCTCGTGCGGTGGCGCAGTCCGTGGCTTACGAGATCCCCATGCTGCTGTCGCTGCTGGCGGTGGTCATGATGACCGGTTCCATGAACCTCTCGACCATCGTGAACAGCCAGGGCAGCTGGCCTTGGATGTGGCTGGGCGCCATGCAGCCCTTCGCCTTCCTGATCTACTTCATCTGCGCCCTGGCCGAGACCAATCGCGCGCCTTTCGACCTGCCCGAGGCCGAAAGCGAGCTGACCGCAGGCTTCCATACCGAGTATTCGGGCATGGGTTTCGGTCTGTTCTTCCTGGCCGAGTACGCCAACATGATCGTGGTCAGCAGTGTCGCCACCGCCCTGTTCCTGGGCGGCTGGAAGGGCCCGGTGATGGATGGCCCCTGGTGGTTCCTGATCAAGGTCTATTTCCTGATCTTCACCATGATGTGGTTCCGCTGGACCTATCCGCGTGTGCGCTTCGACCAGCTCTTGAACATCGCATGGAAGTGGCTGATTCCCCTGGCCATCATCAATCTGCTGGCCACTGCCCTGTACATTAAGATCATTGGGCTGAATCTGCCGATGATGTAGGACAGGCCAAGCCCGCAAGGGCTGGCCAACCCGATACAAACGAGGGTGCCGGACAATGAAAGAACGGAAAAAGCTGACATTTTGGGAAACCGTCAAAAGGCAATGGAGCCTGGTGGTCGGTCTCAAGGTCACTGGTAAGAACTTCGTCCTGCCGCAGATCACCGTGCATTACCCCCGCCAGACAGTGGATAACATCTCCACTTTCAAGGGGCATGTGCAACTGGTGGGCAAACCCAAGCAGCCCGATGTGGCCAAGTGCATTTGCTGCATGCTCTGCGTGACCAGTTGTCCGTCGAGCTGCATCAAGGTCGTCAAGATGAAGCCGCCCAAGGAAGACCCCATTTCCGAGGCCGTGGCTGCCAAGGACATGCCTGGTGGAATCCAGCCTGAGAAGCAGGCTCCGCCCAAGGACAAGGCACCCAAGACGCCTTCCAAGTGGACTCTGGATTTCAACCTGTGCAGCCTGTGCGGCACCTGTGTCGAGGTCTGCCCGGTGAAATCCATCGAGTATTCCAGCGATGTCTACCTTGCGGGATACAGCCGCAAGGAATTTGAGTACGACCTGCTGGTCGACCTCAAAGAGCGGGCTGCCAAGATGCCCGCACCTGCACCCAAGAAGGCCGCCAAGGCCGTGGAAAAGGAAACCGCCGAGCCGGCGGAGGCATAGATTTTGAGCTTCAAGCACCGGGCAGCTCCGGTGCGCAACAAGGAAGAGAGGGCCGGTAGCCGATGGAATACTTAGTCGTCGCCAAGATACTGTTCGCCCTGTATGCGGTGGCCGTACTGCTGGGCGGATGCATAGCGGTGCTCGCCAAGAGCCTCGTCCGGGCCATGGTTGGTCTCATCCTGACCCTGTTCGGGGTCGCCGGGATGTATCTGCTCATGAACGCACCGTTCATCGCATTCATGCAACTGCTCATCTACGTGGGCGCGGTGGTGATCCTGATCTTCTTCGCCATCATGCTTACCAAGGGCCCTTCGGGCAGCGAAGAGGGCATGAAAAAGGCTGGTGCGCGCAAGCTCTTGTTTGCGCTGTTGGGTGGGCTCTTCCCCGCCGTGGTCCTCGGGGCCATGGTCCTGAACGTGCCCCAGGTCACTACTGGCCAGCCCGTCGAGATCGGTATTGAATACCTCGGCAAGGGATTGCTGGAGGACTTCGTGCTGGCCTTCGAACTGATTTCCGTGGTGCTGCTCATCGCCATGGCAGGCGCGGTCCTGCTGGGATGGGAGAGGAGGAAACAAGGATGACACCGCTCGTCTTATACCAGCTTGTGGCCATTGCCCTGTTCGGCATCGGGCTGTTCGGCATCATGTATCGTAAATCCCTGGTGGGGATGCTGATCTGCGTGGAGCTGATGCTCAACGGCGCAGGACTGGCCATTGTAGCCGCCGGCCAGCTGACCCCGGCCCCTGCCGTTCAGGGACAGCTGACCACGCTCTTGATCATGGGCCTGGCCGCCGCGGAGGCGACCCTGGTCCTGGCCATCATCCTGGTGGTGGTCAAGCGCTTCGGCTCCGGCGTCAGCGATGAAATCTCGGAACTCAAGGGGTAGGACATGACCGCTCATACTGAAAGTCTGCAACTCCTTCTCCCCTTGGCCGCGACCTTCGCAGCCCCGTTTTTGATCTGGGTCTTCAGGCGCAATCAGAACCATCGCGAGGCCGTGTCCTTCATCGGTGCGGCCCTGGCCTTCATGGGAATGTTGAGTTTCGTTCCCGGCGTTCTTGCGGGAGAGGTCAAGACCCTGACCCTGTTCACGTTGCTGCCGGGCATCCATGTCAAGTTTTGTGCCGACGGCCTGACCATGATCTTCGGGCTCATCGCCACCTTCCTATGGTTTTGGGTCACCAGCTACAATATCGGTTACATGCGCAGCTTGAACGAGCACGCCCAGACCCGCTATTACTTCTGCTTCGCCGTGGCCATCTTCGGCGCGGTGGGCGTGGCCATGAGCGCCAACGTGTTCACCCTGTACCTGTTCTACGAAGTCATCTCGGTCTTCACGTATCCCCTGGTCGCGCACCATCAGGATGAGGAGGGCTTCAGCGGGGCTCGTAAGTACATGGTGTACTTGATGGGTACCTCCAAGCTGTTCCTGCTGCCCGCCATGGTCATGACCTACGTGCTCTGTGGAACCCTGGACTTCAACCTGAACGATGTGGTGCACGGCATGTTCTCGGCCCAGGTGGTGGCTGAACATCCGATGATGGTCACCATTACGTACGTGCTGTACATCGCCGGTCTGGCCAAGGCCGCGCTGATGCCGTTCCATAACTGGCTGCCTTCGGCCATGGTCGCGCCCACCCCGGTCTCGGCCTTGCTGCATGCGGTGGCGGTTGTGAAGGCCGGTGTGTTCAGCGTCTCGCGCGTGGTCCTCTCGGGCTTCGGCGTGGACGTCATGGACCATCTGTTTCTGGGCATCCCCACGGCGTACTTGGCGGCCTTCACCATCGTGGCGGCCTCACTCATCGCCATGACCAAAGACGATCTCAAGGCTCGGCTGGCCTATTCCACGGTCAGTCAGCTGTCATACATCATCATCGGTGTGACCATGCTCACGCCGCTGGCGGTCAAGGGCGGACTGGTGCACATCGCGCACCATGCCTTCGCCAAGATCACCTTGTTTATGGCCGCTGGCGCCATCTATGTGGTCTCGCACAATAAAAAGATCAGTGAGATGGGCGGGTACGGCTGGAAAATGCCCTGGACCTTCGGGGCCTTCGCCATCGCCTCCCTGTCCATGATCGGTGTGCCGCCGGTCTGCGGGTTCGTGTCCAAATGGTACATGGTCAACGGCGCGGTGGAGATCAATCGCTTGATCCTGCTCTGCGCGCTCTTGGCCTCCACCATCCTGAACGTGGCCTATTTCGTGCCGATCACCATCCAGGCCTTCTTCGGCAAACCTGCGCCGGGGAACCACCTGCATGAAATGAAGGAAGCCCCCAAGACCATGGTCATCCCCTTGTGTTTGACCGCAGTCATCTCCGTGTTCCTGGGGCTGTATCCTGAAACGTTCTTCCAATTCATCAACGTGTTTGGGGGGTACTAGCCGATGAGTAGGTTAGGAAACTGGTTGGAATGGCAGATTACCAAGGCCAAGGCATGGAGAAATCTCATGTTCAGCGTGCTCGGCGCGCTGGCCGTGGTGGGTGCCCTGAAGCCCAACCATAGTCCGCACTTCGGCCTGGACACACTTTACGTGTTCTGGGCGGTCTTCGGCTGGGTCACGGCGGTGGTCATGACCATCGTGCTCAAAAAGATCGTCTTCCCCATCCTGAAGAAGCCCGAGGATTATTATGATCGCGACAAGTAGCTTTCTTCATCCGGCCATTGGCTTCATCGCCCTGGCCGTGCTGCTGCCCCTGTGGCAGGCCCGTGGCTGGAGGTGGCTGATCCTGCTGCCACCGATCATCGCCATCGCGGCCGTGCTGGGCATGGACTCGGGCACGTTCTGGCAGTTCAATTACCTGGGAGTGGACCTGACGCTCGGGCGCGTGGACAAGTTGTCCGTGATCTTCGCCCATGTCTTTGCGGTGCAGGCGCTCATCGGGTTCATCTTTGCCCTGCATCTCCGGGATAAATACCAGCACATCGCCGCCTCGCTGTATATTGCCGGGGCCTTCGGCTGCGTGTTCGCCGGGGACTATCTGACCCTGTTCATCTTCTGGGAGCTGATGAGTGTGGCCTCCACCGTCCTGGTCTGGCTGAACATGAGTTCCGTCAGCACCCGGGCCGGTTTCCGGTACTTCGCATTCCACACCCTGGGCGGATTGCTGCTGCTGGCGGGCCTGCTGCTGCGCTTCGGCGACATTGGGACCTTTGCCTTCACGGCAATCAACCCCCTGGATGCCCAGTACTACGACTGGCTGATCATGTTGGGCTTCTGTGTCAACGCGGCCGTCGTGCCCCTGCACGCCTGGCTGCCTGACACCTACCCCGAAGGATCCGTCACCGGCTCGGTGTTCATGAGCGCCTTCACCACCAAGACCGCGGTCTATGTCCTGGCGCGCGCTTTCGGCGGCTGGGAGATCCTGGGCGTGGCCGGCGTGGTGATGTGTCTCTACGGTGTCTTCTACGCTACCATCGAGAACAACGCCCGCAGGATCCTGTCCTATCACATCGTATCCCAGGTGGGTTACATGGTGGCGGGCATCGGCATCGGCACGGCCATGACCATGAATGGTGCCTGTGCCCACGCCTATGCCCATATCCTGTATAAAGGCCTGTTGTTCATGACCACGGGTGTGCTGCTGTACTCCTGCGGCACGGCCAAACTCTCGGAGCTTGGCGGGCTGGCCTCGCGCATGCCCCTGGTGATGATCTGCTATCTGGTAGCCGGATTCTCCATCTCGGGCATGCCGCTGTTCAACGGCTTCATCTCCAAGACCATGACCATCACCGGTGCCGCCGAGGCGCACCACACCTGGTTGGCCCTGGGCATGGAGGTCGCTGCGGTGGGTACGTTCCTTTCGGTGGGCATCAAGCTGCCGTACTATGCCTTCTGGGGCAAGAAGCCGGTGGATAAGACCCGCCAGTTGAAGCCCATTCCGACCAATATGTATGTGGCCATGTTCATGGGCGCAGGCCTGTGTGTGCTGCAGGGTATCTTCCCGGGCATGCTCTATGACCTCTTGCCGTATGAGTTGGTGGCAGGCCATGGCGCTATCCCTGAACCCAGCCATGTCCTGGCGGCCTTCGACGTGGGCTACACCCCCTGGACCGTGGGCCACGTACTGGCCTCGGTGCTGCTGCTGGGCTTCACGGCGATCGCTTTCTACAACGTGCGCAACATCATTGCGCCGCATCCGTCGCGGAACCTGGACTTCGACTACCTGTACCGCGTGATCGGCAACATGGTGCGCAGGCTGATCAGTCTGCCGCTGGCCGCCATCGATGGCGTCTGGACCTCGGTCTACCGTTTGGTGGGCCTCAAGTGGCTGATGGGCTTCGCCAAGGGCGCAAGCATCTTCGACCGGAGAGCCATCGACGGAGTCGTGGATGGTTCCGCCTATACGGTGCGCGGCGTGAGCCGCATCGCCGCCAAGGCCCAGACCGGTGTGCTTCAGGACTACCTCGCGTTTGCGGTGCTCCTGGGGCTTGGCATCTTCGCCCTCATTTGGTTTACGGCTTAGGCCACGACGAACGGAGCAGAACGTATGTTTGACGCAGGCTATCCGGTTCTGACGACTCTCATCTTCTTCCCGCTGGCGGCCACGCTGCCGCTGCTGCTGTACAAAACAGAGAAGATGATCCGTTGGTACATGCTGGCAATCGGATTTTGCGAAATGCTGCTGGCGGCCCCGCTGCTGACCTTCGCCTTGGGGTCGGCCGAGATGCAGTTTGTTGAATTGGCACCCTGGGTGCCTGAATGGAACCTCAACTACTACCTGGCTGTGGACGGCATCAGTCTGTTCATGGTGCTCTTGACGGTGCTGCTCCTGCCCCTGTGCACCCTCTGCTCTTGGACGTATATCTCCAAGCGCGTGAAGGAGTTCCACATCTGTCTGCTGTTGATGACGGCGGCCTGTGTGGGTGTCTTCGTGGCCATGGACTTCGTGCTGTTCTATATCTTCTGGGAAGCCATGCTCGTGCCCATGTACCTGCTCATCGCGGTCTGGGGCGGGCCGGAGAAGCGTTACGCTTCCATCAAGTTCTTCCTGTATACCCTGGCCGGGTCCACGCTGCTTTTGGTGGCCATCATCGCCCTGTATTATCAGACCGGGACGTTCTCCATCCCCGAGCTGATGCATCGCGGATACGGTTTTGAGTTCCAGTGTTGGGTCTTTGGGGCCATGGCCCTGGCGTTTGCCATCAAGGTGCCGATGTTCCCGTTCCACACCTGGCTTCCGGCGGCGCACGTTCAGGCGCCGAGCGCGGGCTCTGTGTATCTGGCTTCCATCCTGTTGAAGATGGGCACCTACGGGTTCCTGCGGTTCTGTCTGCCCATCACTCCCTTGGCCAGCCAGTACTTCGCGCCGCTGATGATCGCTGTCTCCCTGGCCAGTATCATCTACGGTGGCCTGACGGCCTTGGGCCAGACCGACATCAAGAAGTTGATCGCCTATTCGTCCGTGTCTCACATGGGCTTTGTGACGCTGGGCATCTTCATCTTCAATCTGCGGGGCGCCGAAGGCGCCATCATGCAGATGCTGAACCACGGGATCGTCACCGGCGCGCTGTTCATGCTCGTGGGTGCGGTCTACGAGCGCAGCCACAGCCGTGAAATGGCGGACAACAGCGGCCTGGGTAAATACCTTCCGGCCTACATGGGTTTCTTCGGGCTGTTCGCCCTGGCGAGCTTCGGCTTTCCCGGGACCAACAGTTTTGTGAGTGAGGCCCTGGTGCTGTTCGGAGCCTTCGGTTTCAACCCCTGGATCGGTGCCATCACCATCCCGGGAGCCATGATCGCCGCGGCCTACATGCTGCGTCTGGGCCTGAAGATGGCCTGGGGCCAGCCGGCGTCCCCCGCGAGCGGGCATGGGCACTGGTATGATCTCAGTGCCCGCGAGTGGGCCTATCTGGCTCCGTTGGCGGCCCTGGTGTTCTACATCGGGCTGGCGCCGGGCCTGTGCATGCGCGTCATCGACCCCTCGCTGGAGAAGCTCTTGAGCGACTTCCGCAAGGACGTTGCCCAGGTGCAGATGGAAGACAAGAGCCTTGCGGACTACGCCCCCGAACTGCCGGTGACGGTGGCCGAGAATTAGGCGGGATCCCGTTGGACCAAGCGAAGTAGCGTAACCAGGAGAAAGAACAAGTGTCGATCCGTCCAGACTTATTCCTGCCCGAGCTGTTCCAGATCGTGCTGGTGCTGATGCTCTTTTTCCAGAGCATCAGCAAATCCCAGGTCCTGCGCAATGACGGGTTCTGGGTACCGGTGGCCGCGGCTCTTGGCATCGGTGTGTCCGTTGCCTCGTTGTCCGCCGATGGCATGTTGTTCCACGATGCCTACAAGATCGACATGCTCTCGCAGTTCTTCAAAGTGGCCATTGCCGTGGGCTTCTTCATCGCCACGCTCAACGCCAGGCAGCAGTCCACCCTGGATGACGAGAAGGAGACGGACTACTTCCTGTTCCTGGCTTTCTCGGCCATGGGATTGCAGTTCCTGGCCTCCTCCGTGGAGTTGATCACGATCTTTGTGGCTCTGGAGATTTCCTCCTACGCCCTGTATGCCGTGATCCCCATCCGCGCCCGGGACAAGCAGGCCGCCGAGGCGGGCATCAAGTACATCCTGTTCGGAGCGGTGGCCACGGCCATCTCCCTGTACGGCTTGTCCTTTATCCTGTCCTCCCAGCATACCAGCTATCTGGCGATGCTCAATGGCCTGGACTGGAAGTTCGCTTCCAACCCCATGGCGGTCATCGGCCTGTCCATGTTCCTGGCGGGCATGTTCTACAAGCTGGCACTGTTCCCGTTCCACTTCTGGTGCCCGGACGTGTACCAGGGGGCCAGTAACGAGACCGCTGCCTATGTGGCGACCCTGCCCAAGTTGGGTGCAGTCGTGGTGCTGATTCGTCTGGCTTCCATCCTGTCTCCGCACACCGAGGTCACCCTGATCTTCGCGGTGCTGGGCGCGTTGTCCATGACCTTCGGCAACCTTTCGGCCCTGGCTCAGCGCGACGTGAAACGTCTGCTGGGTTTTTCCAGCGTGTCCCATGCGGGATATGTGATGCTGGGTCTGGTGGCCGGAACGTCCCGAGGGCTTGCGGCGGCAGCGTTTTACAGCCTGGTCTACATCCTGATGAATCTGACCTGCTTCTGGGTGATCTGCAAGATCTCCCCCAAGGGTGAGAACGTGACCCTGGATGACCTGGACGGACTGTACAAACGTTCGCCCTACATGGCCCTGATTCTGGCTGTGTCGGCCTTTGCCCTGGTCGGTCTGCCGCCCACGGCGGGATTCATCGGCAAGCTGTTTTTGCTGACCAGTGCCTGGGACCACGGCTACAACTGGTTCGTCATCGTCGCCGCGGTGAATACCGCCATCGCCATCTACTATTACCTGTCCCTGGTGCGGCATGCCTACACCGTGGAGCCGGTTGACAAGCGCCAACTGGTGCCCGTGAACGTCGGTGGTTTGAACATCGTCTGGGGCACGGTGCTGGCCGCCGTGATTCTGCTGCTGGGCGTGATGCCTGGGCCGGTGTTCAGCATCGCCATGGAAGCGGGGAAGCAGCTGTTGCCCTAATCTGGAATCCTGTGCATGAGCTTATTCAGGCCGCCCCAAGGGGCGGCCTTTTTGTGGGCATGAGTACCCCGGCTGATTGTATTGCCAGCAAAAATGAATCGGTGCCAGGATACTCTGCTTTCCCTGCGGGCTGGATGCGGGGGGCAAGCTACGGGAAGCAAATGGTGCTGATCTGGCTGTTCAGGGTGCCGGTCATCTGAACAGTCACTCGGCCAAGCATTCTCCTTGTATTGAGCGGCCGGGAATGGGGGTTCATTCTCAGCCTTCCTACGCATTGCCAGTCTTCCTTTTGTTCGGGATGATGGTTATCATCCACAAGGGACCTTTAGAGGAGAACGGGAGACGTCATGCACGAGACCAGCCTGAAGCAGACCCTCTGTGATTATCTGACCGGAGAGGAGATCGAAGAGACCACCTACGAGGACTGCCGTCAGGCCTTGTCGCGGATGTTGGTGGAAGAGCGCGGTTATCCGCGTGAGCAGCTGCGCCCCAAGGTTGGTGTGAATTTTCCCATCGACGGCAAAAACTACTGCCGGGTGGTTGACCTAGTCGCCTACGGCGACGACGGGCGGCCCTTGCTAGTGCTGTTTTTCACCGCCGGGCAACCTGGCACCTTTGACCGCGAGATTGTGGCCGCCGCGCGGTTGATTGAGGGCGGTCCCGCCCCGCTGGCGGTGGCCACGGACACCACCCAGGCTGTGTTGCATGAGACCGCCAAGGGCAAGCTTGTGGGCAGTGGCCTGGATGAGGCCATCCCACGCTGGGACCATCTGCTCCAACTGGCCGCCGAGCATCTTGCCCCGGTGCTCGACGAGGCACGGCGGGAGCGCGAGCGGCGCATCCTTTTCACCTACAGCGAGTTCATCTACGGCAGTTGTTGTTTCACTTGCCCGCCTAAGCCTTCCAAGGTCTGACAGGCCGCAATTCTTTCTGGACACTCAGAAGGTCTTTGATCATTGCCACGCCTTCACGCCTTCACGCCTTCACGTCTTCACGCCTTCACGTTTGCCATGGGCTGAATACCCATCCCTTTCGGGCTTTGTTGGACCAGCAGCGGTTAAACGACAACGACCTGTCCGGTGAGACTGGTCGTTGTCCAAAGGGCCTTGCGCAGGCAATGCTCGCTGCATTGACAAGTCAATTTTCTGATGTGGGAACATGAGGTCGCCGCAGGGGTTGTGTCGACGCTGTTCTGGGGGGGGGATAACCCCGGCATGAACGCGGTTCGCAGGCTGGTCAGAAGGCTGGGCCGCAAGGCTTTGAATGTGTCTTTACCTAAGAGGGGCCGTGCTTTGGGACGTCAAAGGACTGGTCGATCATCTGGCTGTGCCCTCAATGCAGTCGTTGGGGCAATAGGCCATGGCCTGCTCCACCTCATCGGCGCTGGCGCAGTCTCTTTTTATGATGACCTGTTCATTGATGTCGTCCCAGCCGAACAGTTGGGGGCACATCTCTATGCAGGCCAAGCAACCGCTGCATTGCGTCGTGTTGACGCAGTATTCCAACTGCGCCTCATTCTTGAGTGTTGTCATGCAAGAGAGGTAGGTGTCACTGCTGTTTTGGCAAGGGGGTCAGCCTTCAATTTCCTGGCGCAGGCGCACCGAGAGTTCATGGGCCAGTTCCTTGAGTTGCTTGAGGGTCGCCGTCTGTTGTGTTGGACTGCTTCCGGCGGAGACATGCTCCACCAGGGAGGACGCATCACGCAGCCTGTCGGCTCCGATGGTTGCGCAGGCACCCCTGAGGGAGTGGGCTGCGTGTTGGATGGTTTCCAGGTCGCCGTCTTGGAAAGCCTTTTCCAGGGTATTGATCTTTTTTGGCAGGTCATCCAGGAAAACCCGAAACAAGGTATGCAGAAAACCCCTGTCACCCTTAAGCCGCTGGAGGGTCGATTCGATGTCCAACATCTGCTGTGCGTTCGGCTGCATTGGCTGACCGTGCTTGTTGATAGGGCGTGCCATGTTATTGAAAGACAAGGCTTCTTAATGCCAATACTACGCTACGCAGGAAATTCTGCCAACCCTGTTGTCCTTCGCCCTGGTTGTGAGAATACCCACTCCTGCCAGGGCAGAGAGGGTGATGGCGTTGATGAATATAATGGCATGAGAAAAAAGGAGGTTTTTTGTTGGTCGTTGATTGTCCTTGAAAATTGGACTATAAGAGGTGCATAAGTATAGAATTCTATTGGTGTAGGGAAGGTGTGAATCCGCGAATCAACGATAGGGGAAGCGGATGTTCATTCGTTGCTGGGGTTCAAGGGGATCGATCCCCATCTCCGGGCCTGAATGCGTCAGGTTTGGCGGTGATACGACATGCATTGAAATCCGCAATTCAAACGACGAGATCATCATAGTCGATGCGGGTTCCGGTATCAGGCGCCTGGGAAATCAGTTGCTGAAGGAAGGGCGCTTTGAGCTCACGATGCTCTTCACGCACGCCCATTGGGACCATGTCCTGGGGTTGCCGTTCTTCAAGCCCATCTATATGCCGCAATCAGTTTTACAGATTCATGGCTGTCCTTTTGAAATGGGCGACCTGTTCGAAATCCTGCAGCAGGTCATGAATGCCCCGTATTTCCCCGTGCAATACGGACAGTTGCTTTCCACCCGGAACCATTCCTTGGCTTGCGATCTGGAGATTGAGGTCGGCTCGTTGCATATTTCTTCCATTCCGTTGTCCCACCCCAACAAGGGGCAGGGCTTCAAGTTCGAGGAGAATGGGAAGAGCTTCGTCTTTCTGACGGACAACGAATTGGATTTTGAGCACGAAGGTGGCAAGACCTACGAGGACTACCTCGCCTTTTGTGCAGGGGCCGACCTGCTGGTACACGATGCCGAATACCTGCCCGGCGAGTATGAGAAGCTGACTCGCGGGTGGGGCCATACGATGTACACCCGTGCGCTGGAACTGGCCATGGACGCCCGGGTTAAGTCTTTCGGGCTGTTTCACCTCAATCAGGATCGCACTGACGACCAGGTGGACGCCATGGTGCATGATTGCCGCCGCATTGCCGCGGAGCGCGGCGTGGAGATGCACATCTTCGCCATGGCTCAGGATCAGGAAATCACGCTTTAGACAATCGCCTTGGAGCGGTTCTTGCTTCATCCCGTTATCGGGACCCCTACCGAAATCAATCTGCGGAGGCCGTCATGCCCCAGCGACTGCTCGTCATTGCGGCGATTCTTGTCTTGGTTTGTCCTTGTCTTGCGAGGGCGGACAGCAAGACCATTGAAAGCGAATACACCTATGTGCTGGGAGAAAGCGACACCCGGGCCCAGGCCCGGCGCGTCTGCTTTCTGGAGGCCAAGCGACAGGCCGTGGAACAGGCGGGAACCTTTGTTGAATCGGTAACGGAAGTGGCCGACCTGATGCTCTCAAGAGACGAGATCCGGACCTTTGCCTCGGCCCTTGTGGAGGCCGAATTGATCTCCGAGGAATTCTTTGTCAGCGGCGGAACCTTTGGCGTGAAGTGTCGGGTTCGTGTGACGGTGGATACCCAGACCCTGGGGAGGCGGCTGGTGGAGTTTTCGTCCAGTCCAGCCCGCAAGCGTCAGCTGGAGAGTCTGGCCGAACGCGCTGGGGAGTTGGAGGTGGATAGTGGTGTCGAGTCTGCCGTCCCCTTGGGGCAGAGCGTGCGCAAGCCTCTGCCGAGTCTGGAGGAACTGGAGCGGGATAAGGCCAAGTTGCGGGATGAAGTCCTGCGTCTGGGACAGGCTGCCCGGCAGGTGGTGGAACCGGGGATGACCATGCCCGAGGTGCAGGGGCTGCTCGGTCCGCCGCGCGTCAAGAAATTGAATGACCGCATGACTGTGACCTACGAATGCCATAACTACGGCGAAATCTGGGTGGTCTACAAGGATGGCCTGGTGGTCTGTACCCGCAAGAGGCTTGTCTACCGCAACGACTATCGTTCCGACTGCCACTGTGCTGGAAACGCCGGAGAAGTATTTAGTCAGTAAGGTCAGGCCGCCATGAAAAAGGCGTCCAGGGTGGGCACCCGGAAACAATACTTATCACCCTTTGCTATTATTTGCTGCTAACCTTACTGCCCATTGACTTAACATGAATCCACCCTTAACATGGTTTGCTATCAAATGTCGCCATTTTAGTTGGGAAATGTTGGGAAGACGGTTGGGAAGATTTTACTAGGCATATCTGGGAGGTCCAGAATGGCATCGCGAACGAAGACCAAGTATCCCGGCGTATTCTACCTTGAGGGGCGGCGCATTGGAGGCGCAGGGACCGAGAGGATCTATTATGCCGTTTTTCGTAAGGACGGAAAACTTTACGAGGAGATGGTCGGTAGGCAGCACAAGAACAATATGACCCCGCGTAAGGCAAGTGACATTCGTGGGGAACTGATCGAGGGCAAGCGACTTCCAGCGAAGGAGCGCAGAGCAGCGGAGCAGGCCGAGAGGGATGCGGTTGATAGCCGTCCTACAATCGACAATCTTTGGGTGGCATATACGACCGCGCGAGAAAAGAAGAAGGGATTGCGACATGAGGCGTATAGCTTCAGGAATCACATATCACCAGCCTTCGGAAGCCGTACGCCTGAGCAGATAACCACGACTGCCGTTAGTGACTTCAGAAAACGCCTTGAAGAAAATTTGAAACCCAAGACGGTCAGCAATGTTTTGGAAATCCTTCGAAGGGTAATCAGATTTTCAATCGAAAAACGTGACTGTTCATGTAGCGCGAAATTCGAAATGCCGGAGGTCAACAACATTTCGTTTGAGACACTCAGTGACGAAGAGCTTGCACGTCTGCTAGCGGCTCTAGACAGCGCATCCAACAAGGGCGTTGCTCGGATTATGAGGCTGGCAATGGTCACAGGTCTGCGGCGTGGTGAACTGCTCAAACTTGAGTGGCGCGATATCGATTTTGAAAAGGGGTTTGTCCATCTCAGGGACCCGAAGGGCGGTAAAGATGCGCAAGTGCCCTTGAACGAGCAAGCACGAACCATATTGAGCGACTTACCCAAGAAATCTGTGTTTGTTTTTCCTGGACCACGAGGTGGTAAGCGTGTCGAGGTTGTCCGTGCTGCCCGCAAGATTTGCGACGCCGCAGGATTACCTAAAGATTTCAGGCCCTTTCACGGATTGAGACATGCGTACGCTAGTCGGCTGGTGAGCAATGGGTTGCCGCTAATCGCCGTCCAAGCCCTACTGACGCATAAATCGTCGAGAATGACAGAACGGTATGCTCATTTAGCAGATGCTGCACTAAAGAGTGCCGCGACACTTGCTGGCGGTTTGATGACCCTTCAGCCGCAAGCTGTGGTCCAGGCAGACGAACAGAAGCAATAGTCTCTCACTATTTATAGAAACGTAGTGCAAGCCGCTAGGATTCAACGTCCTAGTGGCTTTTTTATTGCGCAGGCTCACACCACCATAGCAAATGCGGGTTTTCGCTTGGCCTTTCACAAAATCTGAGTATGTTACCGATTGCCGCCACGGTTGTTACTGCGTCCTTGCTCAACGCCACTACAGAAACTTTTTTGCAGAAAGATGCCGCAATACCAATTTTACCCCTATAAAACTGGTTTGGATTGTGCTTATGATTCGTTTTGATGTTGCGATAGATATAAAAAACACGAGAGGTAATATATGATTAATGTCGAATTGGTTAATGAGCATGCGGCGGCGAAGCTCCTTGGCATGAGTGTCTGTACTCTGCGGGCGTGGAGGCTGAAATGCACAGGCCCTGTGTATTGCAAGCTGGGTCGCAGCATTCGATACAAAGTCGCGGACCTACAGGAGTTCATTGAGCAAGGGCGCGTCGAAGCGGCGTAAAGATTTTTGCCGGGGCTAGGTATCGGAGTTGCTACCGATGCTGAAAAGGCGGAACGTCCCGCCGCCCTGCCCTGGCAATGTTTCTCAAGGGACATACGTTGGGACATGGAACATGAGCGATTTTGCAGGATTCCAGGGTTTTATTTTTCCACTCCTACCGGAAGGGCATTACAAGCTGCTGCCGCGCAACCTCGTGGGGCAAAGGGTAAACAGCATACATGAGCCGGGGCCGTGGTCCGAATTGTCTCTCCCAGCAAAGGCACTGCTCCCCGTAATTACCCGGCACTCAAACCCAGGCGGGCAAAGCTGGGCCTCTGAGGGGCGGCTAGCTGCGGAGGCTGGCCTGTGTCGCAAATCAGTCCGCAAGGCCGCTAGAGAGTTGGAACGAGCTAGATGCCTCACAATCGCTCCCAGGTTCGGCGCATCTTTTCGCGGAGGGAAATTGTATCAGGTGCAACCTCAACGGAAGGGTTTACTTCTCCCCACGGAGGCTGTGGATTGTTGCTGCTGGCGTGAGCTAACGCCAAGCGCCAAGGCGTTGTATATGTCCCTGCGCTATTTTGGGCGGATCCGTCTTGATCTTGAGGGGATGGGGTCTATCGCGGCAGTTCCCAAGGCACATAGAGGAAAATTTCTACTTAGCCGGGAAGCAGATTACATCGTCAGTAGACCTGGTGTGCTGTCATCTTTCGCGGGCATAGACCGACGCAGCTTCAGCGCCGCAATAGAATCACTCGAAATGAATCACCTTGCAGAAATAACAAAAGACGGACTTATCAAGCTGCTGATACGTCTCAAGCGCTGGAATGATATTATCGCGGTTAATGAGAAGTTGGGTCTTGAACCATACGATGATTTTGCAGTCTAGTTGCTGCATCAAAATAAAGTCGGCAAAATGTTGATGGGAAATAGATGCCCAACGATGGGAAATGGATGCCCATCAAATGGGAAATTGGTTCCCATAAGTGGGAAATAGATGCCCACTAAATATGAGTTAGAAAGAAGATGAATTTTCTTGATTACGCCTGCGGCGTGGTTAAGCTCCCTTTCGGTCGCTGTGTATTCTTTCTTCTATCTTTTGAAAGGCAATTGTAGCAGCGCAACGGCCAGCACTCACGCAACCACTTGTGGCAGTGCAATAGCCTCACGGAAAGGCAGGCCAGTGAAGGGAAAGGCAAATTTTGAAATTCGCGTGGTGGTCGGTGACGCGGGTTGACCCTGTATGGCGGTGGTCCCAGGGCAGGGGGTCGGATGGCGGTTCTACCCCTTGCCCATCTCAGAACCTAGTGGCGTATCGGAGGCCTTATTGAAAATCGTTATCGATAGCCGGGAGCAGCGGCCCCTCGATTTCTCAAGGTGGGAGATTGAGACGGTGCGCGGATGCCTGCCAACCGGAGATTACTCCGTTTTTGGCTATGAAAATCGTATCGCCCTTGAGCGCAAGAGCATCAATGACTTGGTTGGCTCCGTGATTCATCAACGTGATCGATTTGAAGCCGAGCTTGCACGAGGTCGTGAGCTTGAGGTGTTCGCCGTCGTCTGCGAGTGCTCCATGCGCGACGTTGCGAGGCATCACTACACCAGCAGGGCTTGCCCCGAGAGCGTGTTGCAATCCTTGTTCGCGTTCATGGTCAGATACGGCACGCCGGTGATCTGGGCCGACTCCCCCGAAGGTGCGAGCTACGTGGTCAAGAGCTTGCTCTCCAAGTATCTCCGCGAGCGTCACAAGCGCCAGGACGCCCTTTTATCGGGTTCCGGGGATGTCGGTATGCAGATGCGCACTAACGAGGCTCTGGAGCCATTTTCGGCAGATATGGTTTGACTAGGCGATAATAGCCTATACTTTTTGCATATAGGATGGTTGATAGCATGGCGAAATTAAAGGAGAATTCAGACACACCCCCTGTTCTCGGCAAGGTTCGTGTCCGGACCGCTGCGGATTTACGGCGATTCTTGGCGAGAATCATTAACGAATTGCGCACGGGCACGATCACTGCGGGCGATGCTCGGGCTTACGGCTACCTGGCTCAGGTCATGAGCGGCATCCTCACAGCGAGCGACTTAGAGGCCAGAATCGAGGCACTAGAGACGGAGGTGAAAAATGCCTAGTTTTGCCGGGCTTCATGGACGGCTCAGGCGGCTTGAGGTTGCAGCACACGCGGACGGTGAGCCTTGTTCGGTTGTCTCACTGATTCACGGCATAGATGGGACATATTCGATCGATGGTGAAACTTATCAGACCATTGATGAATTGAAGGCCACACGGGGAATAAAACCGATAGACTTTGTAATCGTCGTTGAAACCGTTGACCACAGACGCGAAAAAGAGGGAACAGCCGATGCTTGATGTTAGATTGACAGAGCTTTTGAAGGAAGTTGAAACTCTTATTAATGATGAGGGTCATAGCTTCGTTGCCGTTGCAACAGGCGATGACGGTATTGTTTGGGATTCTGAAGAGCGAGCTTATCAAAGTTTTGCAGATGTTGAGCTTGCACATCGTGGCTGTGACGGTGTTGTTGCAGTCATGAGTAATCACGTTGTTTGCTGGTAATCACACCATTATCGAATCGTTATAATCATCGGAGCAAATTATCATGGACATCGATCAAGTCACTAAAAAGATTGCACATTTCGAGAAAACCATGGCCGCCCGCGCTACAGAGCTTGCTGGTGTTTCGAAAGACTACATCCCCGAAAAGATTGCCTCGCTCAAGAATGGGATTTTGAAAAAGTACAGCGAGGGCGATACCGATTTGAACGCGCTGCGCCGTGGCCTGATGGCTGACCTTGCTGAGGTGCAGACCGCCCGCTCAAATGCAACTAACGCAGACATCGCATTATTTACCGTCGCATGGCAACGCGCAGATGAGCTTACTCAGCCCAAGATGGCGCTTCTGGCGCTGGCGATGAGCGCAGACGTCAATGTACTGAACAAAATTCTTGACGTTGCTTCCAGTTGCCCAGCCGCCGTTGCATTGCTTGGTCCCATCGTTAAAGACCGGGAAGATGGTTTTGAGCGTGAGGACAACAGGGTACTTGCATCCAAGATCGAAGGCATGAAGGCTAAATTCATCGATTGTAGAGAGGCCGCGATTCTCTGCGGTATCGAGACTCGGCTGCTGGAGACTGAGCTTGCCGCCATGGAAGCACTTGACGATGCCAGTACCGCGCAGAAGATGACCGTTGGCCGCGAGAAGCTGGACGCCCAGGCCGCCTTTGACCGCTTCAATGCCCTGCGCGAGGGTGGGAATGCTCAGTAACATTGCCGATCTGCTGAAAGATTTGCCCTGCGCTAACGAGGAACACTTGGAGCGCGTCGAAGAGGTCGAAGCTGAAATCGCCGCACGTCGCGCCGCTACATGTGCTGAGAGCCGAGAGCGACATGAGAAGGCCCGTCCCGCTGGGTGGAAGCCCTACCGGAAGCCTCTGAAATAAATACTCCCATCCAAGGCAGGCGTGGGGCTGGTCGTTCTGGCTGGCCCTGCGCCCTATGATAATCCGAGAGCGAAATTATCATTTGAGTGTAGTGAGATGGTTATCACCTGACAGTTGGCCACAAAAGTGAAAGTGGTCATGCCGTCCTTGGCTGGGGTACGGTTGGAGTTGCAAAACTTCACCGGAACCTCAACACAGGAGAACGT